>ENA-OPTX01000650-OPTX01000650.1-human-gut-metagenome-genome-assembly--contig:-NODE-650-length-17768-cov-2.966804_pt1 | contig 17768 bp, 19 predicted proteins | sample MGYA00241465_ERZ501922 | MGnify/ENA primary metagenome ERZ501922 (study PRJEB25962, sample SAMEA2042399) | human gut metagenome | biome: human gut; feature: human-associated habitat; material: faeces...
CGCCGCCGGAGGAGCGCGAGCCGGACGGGGCGCACCGCTTCTCCCTGATCCCGGTTTTTGTGGTCACCGTGAAGGACGGGGCCATTACCGGCCTCAACGACGGCGGCCAGGTGGACGTTTCGGAGGAGACCGCCGCCGAGGCGGTGGAGCAGGCCCAGTCCTCCGGCGCCAGTCAGGGCGTGCTCAGGGAGCTTCGCCTGCGCTTTCTGGTGGAGCGCAGGCCCGACGGCGAGCTCCGCATCGCCTTTGCCGATCTGGGCTGGGAGACTGCCTCCCTGCGCAATTTGTCCCTGCTGTCCCTGCTGGTGTGGGCCCTGGCCATGGTGGGTCTCTTTTTCGTGAGCCTTGTCCTCTCCTCCGTGGCCCTGCGCCCGGCGGAACGGGCGTGGCAGCAGCAGCGCCAGTTTGTGGCCGACGCCTCCCACGAGCTGAAAACCCCCCTCACCGTCATTCTGGCCAATACCGGCCTCGTCCTCTCCCATCCCGAAGACACGGTGGCCGCCCAGTCCAAATGGCTGGAGTACACCCACGACGAGGCGGAGCAGATGAAGGAGCTGGTGGACGATCTGCTCTTTCTGGCCAAGTCGGATGCCGCCCGCCAGCCGGCCGCCCGGGCGGAGACGGCCATGAGCGAGGTGGCGCTGGGCTGTCTGCTCCCCTTCGAGTCGGTGGCCTTTGAGGCGGGCGTGGCGCTGAAGCACCGGATCACCCCCGGCCTGTCCCTGCGCGGAGACGAGGGGCAGCTCCGCCGGCTGGTGATGATCCTCCTGGACAACGCCGTGAAGTACGCCGGGCCGGGCGGCACCGTCACCCTCACCCTGGAGCGGCACCAAGAGCGGCTGCGGCTGGCGGTACACAACACCGGCGAGCCCAGAAGGCAGGAACACCTGCCCCACCTCTTCGAGCGTTTCTACCGGGCGGACGCCGCCCGGAACCGGAGCGGGGGCGGCTACGGCCTGGGGCTGGCCATTGCCAGGAGCATTGTGGAGGGCCACCACGGGCGGCTCACCGTCACCAGCACCGCCGCGGCCGGCACCACCTTCACCGCCCTGCTCCCCCGCCGGTGACGGTTTTGCTTGTCAGAACGGCGCGGCTGTTGTAAAATGGGCCTGTTCCAGAAGAAGTTGGAAAGGAGAAACCAATTCATGTCCGTTACTGTAGGAAGCAAGGGCCGCGCCGCGTGCGTGGTCAACGATCAGAACCCCGCCGCCGCCGTGGGCAGCGGCCTGCTGCCCGTGTTCGCTACTCCCCAGATGATCGCCCTGATGGAGAACGCCGCCGTCGACGCCACCCAGGCCTCCCTGGAGGAGGGGCAGGGCACCGTGGGCACCCGGCTGGACGTGAGCCACGACTCCGCCACCCCCGTAGGGATGCAGGTATGGGCCGAGGCGGAGGTCACCGCCGTGGACGGCCGCAAGCTCACCTTTGCCGTCACCGCCTACGACGAGGCCGGCCCCATCGGCAAGGGCACCCACGAGCGCTTTATCATCCAGAACGACAAGTTCCTGGCCAAGGCCCAGGGGAAAAAGAAGGGGAATTGATATGTCCATTGAGACGGGCCGGGCCTACCTGCGGGCCAGAGGCTATGAAGACCGGATTCAGGAATTCAGCGTATCCAGCGCCACGGTAGAGCTGGCGGCCCAGGCGGTGGGGTGCGAACCCGCCCGCATCGCCAAGACCCTCTCCTTTGCGGTAGACGGGGGCTGCGTGCTCATCGTCTGCGCCGGGGACGCCAAGATTGACAACACCAAGTTCAAGGCCCAGTTCCACACCAAGGCCACCATGCTCACCCCGGAGCAGGTGCTGGACTTCACCGGCCACGCCGTGGGCGGCGTGTGCCCCTTCGGCATCGATAACCCCGCTGTGACCGCCTACCTGGACGTGTCCCTCCGCCGGTTTGACACGGTCTACCCCGCCGCAGGCAACGCCGCCTCCGCCGTCCGGCTCAGTTGCGGAGAGCTGGACATCCTGTCCAACAGCTCCGGATGGATTGATGTATGTAAAAACTGGAGCTGATTGGACACTCCCGCCCTTCTGTCCAATGACTTTTCCGCCCGCCGGGGGTATACTAGAGCATAAAGGGGGTTTTCTTATGCGGGAATTTTTTCATAATATGAAGCTTAGCTTTCTTCTGGCCGCGGTGCTCTACATCATCCTCGGCCTAATCCTGCTGATCTGGCCCGGCGTCAGCGCCACCGTGTTTTGTTATGCCTTCGGCGGCATCCTGCTTATTTACGGCGTGGTGACCATCGTCAGCTTTTTCCTTCGGGACAGCCGGCAGGGCAGCTTCGTGTTCGAGCTCTTCCTCGGTATCGTCGCTGCGGCCCTGGGCCTGCTGTTCCTGCTCCGCCCGGTCATCGTGGCCTCCGTCCTGCCCGTGATCCTGGGCCTGTTCATCGTGGTGGACGGCCTGGTCAACCTCAAACGGGCGCTGGAGCTGCGCCGGATGCTCTATCTCCGCTGGACCGTGCCCCTGGTGCTTTCCGCCGTATCGGCGGTGTTGGGGCTGGTGATCGTCTTTCAGCCCTTCCTGGCCGCGGAGGCCCTGGTCATGCTCATCGGTGCGGTGCTCATCTATGAGGGGCTGTCCGACCTATGGACTATCTTCCGGGTAAGCCAGTGGACCAAGGAGTACCGCAAGCACCACCCGGTGGATGTCGACCAGATCGATTTTGAATAAACCAATAAAAAGCAACTCCCGGGCGAACGCCCGGGAGTTGCTTTTTATATTGACATTTCACTTTAACGTTTATATAATAATAGACACTATAATAAAATGTTTGTTGTGTGGTGGTTGTCATGGAACAACAGGAATTATTATGGTCGTCCTCCCAGCAGGAGTTGGTACGGGGTATCGCCCTGCGGGATGGACAGTACCGCTGCCTCCTCTGCGGGGCCATCTTCCCCCAGGGGGAGGTCTTTCCTCGCGGGGGCCGCTTCTATGATGCCGAGTCCATGGCAGCCCTCCATCTCCGGGAGGCCCATGGCTCCATGCTGGAGTATCTGCTCCACCGGAACCCCGGTCTGCTGGGGCTGTCCGAGGTTCAGTTGGAGCTGCTCCGCATGCTCGCGGAGGGCTGCACGGATAAGGAAATCGCTGCGCAGAAGAGGGTTTCCCCCTCCACCGTGCGCAATCACCGCTTCAAGCTCCGGGAAAAGGAGCGGCAGGCCCGACTCTTTTTGGCCCTGATGGAGCTGCTGCGCCCCAGCCGCATCTCCAGCCCGGTGGATACCGGCTTTTGCCACCCCCATCCCACTGCGTCCATGGTTGATGCGCGCTACGCCGTTACTGAGGAGGAGCGGCAGGCCATCCTGGCCGCCTGTTTCGACGAAGCCGGCGCCCTGCGCCAGTGGCCTGCCCGCGAAAAGCGCAAGTTGGTCGTACTCAGCGCCATCGCCGAGCAGTTCAAGCCCGGCCGACAGTATACGGAGAAGGAGGTCAACCGGCTGCTGGGCCGGATCTATGAGGACTTTCCCTACCTCCGCCGCCTGTTGATCGAATACGGCTTTCTGGAGCGCACCGCCTCCGGCTCCGCCTACTGGCGCAAGGAGTAGGCGGTGGGCCGGGCTGTCGGCGGCCGGGCCGCCGCCCTCCTGCTGGCCGGACGAACGGTCTCCCGGTTCGGCTCCTCCTTTTATCTGGTCGCCCTGCCCCTCAATGTGCTCGAGCGCACCGGGAGTCTGGGGGCGTCCGGCCTTTTCTTCACCCTGACCAGCCTTCCGCCCCTGCTGGCCGTTCCCTTCCTGGGGCCGCTTGTGGAGCGCACCCACCGGAAAGGATTGCTGATCCTCTGTGATTTTGGCGCCAGCGCGCTCTGTGCCCTTCTCCTGCTTTTCCCCGGCCCCCCGCTCCCCTTCCTCCTTGCGGGCACCATGCTTTTTCACCTGCTGTCCCATTTGTTCGAAATTGCATCCAAGGTTCTCTTTTCGGAGCTGTGTCCACCGGAGCGCCTCTCCTCCCTCAATGGAATCAAAAGCCTGCTGGATCACGGCGCGGCGGTACTGGCCCCTGCGGCGGGCGCGCTTTTGTTTGGACTGTGTGGATTCCGGGCCATCCTCCTGCTGTGCGCGTTGGCCTACGGCCTCTCCGCCCTCCAGGAGTGCTTCATTCCCTACGCGCCGCGCCCCATCCAGCAGGCGGAACCGCCCCGCCTGCGGGCCGGTATTCGGTATCTGCTGGGCCGACAGGAATTGTTCTCCCTCTTTCTTCTGGTGATGGCCCTCAATTTTTTTGTGGCCAACAGCGAGGAGATCATCTTCCCCGGCATTCTGGTGGAGCTGTACCAGTTTCCAGAGTCCTGATACGGCCTGGCGGTCTCCGCCTCCACCGCCGGAACCCTGCTGGCCAGCCTGTTCCTGATCCGGGCGGCCCACCTCCGCCCCCTGGAACACCTGCGCGCCCTGTTTCTGGTCAACAGCGCCCTGATGGCCGCCCTTGGTCTGGCCGCGCCCCTTCTGCGTTCCGTTCCAAAGCTTTACTTTGTCCTCTTCTTCACCTTCCAGCTTTTGATCGGCTGGCTCACCGCCTGCATCAATGTCCCGCTGATCTCCTATTTCCAAACCCAGGTACCTCTGGAACAGCAGGGGCGGTTCTTTGCCCTGCTCGCCTTCTTCTCCGGGATACTGATACCCCTGGGCATCTCCTATACCGGAGTCCTGGCCGACTGGCTGGGCCCAGGCGCGGCCTATGCCTGCAACAATCTCTGTGTCATTGTTCTGGTACTTCTGGTAAGGCTTCCGGCCTGAAGCGAACAGAGCCCGCGGGATTTTATATCCCGCGGGCTTTGTTTGTTGTCTCTTATTCCCAGGTCTGAAACTGGCCGTCCAGCACCGCGCGGCGGTGGAAGATGACGAAGTCGGGGGCGGCGTCGGGGCAGTGCTCCCGGATGGCCGCCACCACCAGCTCCGGGTTGAGGCCGGGATTCTGGGCCCGGAGCACCAGGTCCAGGGCGATGGTGTCCCGCCGCTCCTCCACGGTGGCCCTGGCGATCAGGGGAATGAGGTCCACCTCGGTAAAGCCGCTCTTGGCCTTCTTGCTCCTTTTGGTCATCAACAGGGAGTCCCGGGCCAGCAAATCCCGGATGGCGCTCTCCGCGCCGAAGGGGGCCCCCGCCTCATACTCCAGGGTGACGATATAGTTGACGTAGCACAGCTCCTTCACCGGCCGCACCGCCTCATAGCAGCGCTGGACGGTGATGCCCGCGGGCAGGGCGGCGTTCATCTTCGCCGGCACCTGATCCAGCGGTGTGTCCAGCACCTGGCACTCCAGTACCTCGCACCCGCTGGAGAAGCCCACCGACAGGGGCAGAGGGATGGAGACAAAGGCGTGGGGATTGAAGCCCTCGGTGTGCTTGATGGCGATCCCCGCCCGGAGGAAGGAGCGCTGGAAGGTGCGCATCAGATCCAGATGGGAGATAAACTTGGCGGTGTCCGCCTTGCTGAACGCTAATCTATGCTTCGGCATCGCATTTCCCTCCCGGATAGAGCTTGTCCGCCCCGCAGCCGGTACACTGTACCCGGCAGTCGGGGGTGATCACCGCCTGATAGGCCCGCTCCCGCTCCCGCCACAGGAAGGGCGTGGTCACGCCGGTGGAGGTGACCGACCAGGGCAGCACCTCGTCCTTTTCCCGCACCCGGTTGGCATAGAAGGCGGGGTCCAGGCCGCAGGCGTCAAAGGCCGCCATCCAGCGGTCAAAGTCAAAATACTCGCTCCAGGCGTCGAACTTGGCGCCCTGGCGCCAGGCCTCCTCAATCACGTCGGCCACCCGGCGGTCCCCCCGTGAGAACACCGCCTCCAGGAAGCTGGTATCCGGATCGTGCCAGTTGTAGCGGATGGAACGCCCCCGCATGTTGTCCCGCAGCAGCTTGACCCGCCGCCGGTACTCCTCCATGCTCACCTGGGCCTCCCACTGGAAGGCGGTGTGGGGCTTGGGTACAAAGCAGGCGGTGGACACGGTGATGGTCACCCCCCGCTTGGGGTTGGGGGTGCACTCCTTCCACGCCTTGTATACCTTCTCGGCCAGCTCGGCGATGCCCAGCACATCCTCGTCGGTCTCGGTGGGCAGGCCCAGCATGAAATAGAGCTTCACGCTGCTCCACCCGCCGGAGAAGGCGGTGCGGCAGGAGCGGAGGATCTCCTCCTCCGTCACATTCTTGTTGATGGCGTCCCGCAGGCGCTGGGTGCCTGCCTCCGGGGCAAAGGTCAGCCCCGACTTGCGCACATGCTGCACCCGCTCCATCAGGCCCAGGGAGAAGTTGTCCGCCCGCAGGGAGGGCAGGGACAGGGAGACCTTGTTGGGCTCGCACCACTCCAGCAGGCCGTCGCACAGCCCCTCCAATGCCCGGTAGTCGCTGGTGGACAGGCTGGAGAGGGTCATCTCCTGGTAGCCGGAGTCCCGGCACGCCTCGACGCCCTGCTGGACCAGCCGCTGGGGATTGCGGGGGCGCACCGGCCGGTAGGCGTAGCCCGCCTGACAGAAGCGGCAGCCCCGGATGCAGCCGCGGAACACCTCCAGCATCACCCGGTCCTGGACGATCTCGGTGGAGGGTACAATGGTCTTCACCGGGAAATAGCTCTTGTCAAAGTCCTGGACGATGCGCTTGGTCACCCTGGCCGGAGCCCCCTCCAGCGGGGTGACGGCGGCCACCGTGCCGTCGCCGTGATAGCTCACCTCGTAAAGAGAGGGCACGTAGACGCCGGGAATCCGGGCCGCGGCGGTGAGGAACTCCTCCTTACCCCAGCCCTCCTCCCGGGCCTGGCGGTAGAGCTGGATAATCTCCACACTCACGTCCTCCCCTTCCCCCAGGACGAACAGATCCACAAAGGGGGCCAGGGGCTCTGGATTAAAGGCGCAGGTTCCCCCCGCCACCACGATGGGAGACAGCTCTGTCCGCTCCCCGCTGCGCAGGGGAAGGCCAGCCAGATCCAGCATGTTGAGCACATTGGTATAGGCCATCTCATAGCCCAGGGAGAAGCCGATCAGGTCGAAATCGGCGATGGAATCGCCGCTCTCCAGGCCGTACAGGGGAATCCCCTCCCGGCGCATCTCCTCCTCCATGTCGCCCCAGGGGGCAAACACGCGCTCACACCACACCCCATCCATCTCGTTCATTAGCCCGTAAAGGATACGCACGCCCAGATTGGACATGCCGATCTCATAGGTGTCCGGGAAGCAGAGCGCGTAGCGCACATCCACCGCGCGCCGGTCCTTGACCACTGCGTTATACTCCCCTCCCGTATACCGGGCGGGCTTCTGAACCCGTGGGAGGATGTGTTCCAAAGTACGATTCATGCCGAACCCTCTCCATGTATCTCGAAATCAATAGAAAATGCAGTAAATTGTATTATACTATGTCTTTTCCCGCCTTGCAACCCCCATTCAAAAGGAATTGCATTCCATCTTTCCATCTACCCGGCCAGAAGGGCAGCGCATAGGCACAGGAGAACCAATGCAGCCCCGTTGGCCGCAGTGAACAGCAGCAGATAGCGCCCCGGCCTGGCCCCCGGCGTACGCAGGTAGACCTTAAGCGAGATGAGGCTGGCCAGCGAGGCAATGGGGGTCCCCAACCCGCCCAGGTTGGAGCCCACCAGAAGGCCGCGCCAGTCCGCTGTAAATCCGGACAGGAGCACTGCTGCCGGAACGTTGCTGATGATCTGGCTGGTCAGGCCGGTGGTCAGCGCCGTGTGGCCTTCCATCAAGGAGGCCAGGGCGGCATGTACCGGGCCGCAGGCCCCGATGTTTCCGGCAAACAGGAAGAAGCAGAAAAAGGTAGCAAGCAGGCCATAGTCCACCCTGCGAAACAATCCCCGGTCAAAGAGCAGCAGACCGCCCGCCACTACGGCCAACAGCGCCGGATAGGGCAGCACCCGGAATACCGACAGCAGGCAGAGCACAAACAGGCCTGCCATCAGCCCCAGACGGCCCGGCCTTCGAAGCTCCGCCTGTTCCTGAAACCGGACCTGAATTCCCTCATCCCGGACACACAGGAGGGATGCGGCCGTCAGCACAGCCAGGCTGACCAGGGTCAGCGGAAGCATGGTCCCAAAAAACTGTTCCGCCGTCAATTCGTAGTCGGCATAAAGATAGAGATTCTGCGGATTACCCACCGGGGTAGCCATGCTCCCAAGGTTGGCGGCCATGGTCTGGAGCACCACAAGGGGGGCCAGGTATTCCGTCCGTCCGATCAGCCCCAGCACCAGAACCGCAAATGGAACAAAGGTGATGAGCGCCACATCGTTGGTCACCACCATGGACACAAAGAAAGGCAGCAGCACTAGGGCAAGGCTGACCAGGCGCATCCGCCGCTCCCCCGCCAGCAACCGCTGGGCCAGCACTGCAAAAACACCGCACTCCTGCAGTCCCGCCACCACCGCCATCAGGCAGAACAGAAGGGTGAGTACCCGCCAGTCAATATAGTTCAGATAGGCCGGCGAGGGCGGATTGAGAAGCGTGGAAACTGCCGCGCAAACCGCCGCGATACAGAGTACCGGCTCCTTCCGCAGCAGGGCCAGCCACCTCCCCCTCTTCTCCTGAACCATCCATTCATCCCCTTCCAAGTGCAAAGAAAAAGCCACCCCGGCGGGTGGCCTTTCTCTCATGTTCGACAGCCGAATGCCATACATTAGTTTACTCGCTTCCCGCTCTGTGGTCAAGAGCAAAGCGGCCCGCCGCCCCGCTCTTTCACGAGTGCCGGAAGTCCTCCACCACGTCGGCCAGATGTACCGGTGACAATCCCGCGCTGTTGCAGCATTCGGCCAGCCGGTTTACCTCCTGGAAGTCCGTGGATATCCGTCCCACGCAAATGCCATTCGTCCCCCGAATTCCGTACATCTGCGGGTGGGAGGCCACATCCAGGAATACACAATACGTCTTGTGGTTGTTTCTCATGTAAGCTCTCTCCTCATTCCTAATACTTTTCGGTGATAAACGACTGAATTCGACCAGGTTCTCTCCTTTGCCGTGGTATACTAACCGTTGCCCCTTTCAAGGTCAGTGTTTTTCGACCATCCCCCTATCTTGTATTTCCTTCCGTGCTAATCCCTATATTATGTATTTCGAGAGGAATGTCAATACAATCCGGTTATTTTGACCGGTTCACCGGATTTTTTTACCACATCCGGTTAACTCATGTTCGTACAGGAGGGGTGTTCCATGTCCATGACCGAAAAACTGGCCTACATCAAGAAGCTGCGCCACTTGACCACGGAGGAGATCGCACAGCAGTCAGGCGTTCCGCTGGGGACTCTGAACAAAATCTTTTCCGGTCAAACCAAAAATCCAGCCGTCGGGCCTGTGGACAAGATCACTCAGGTCCTGCGCATTCCCATACACTACCTTTTAGATGACGAGCTTCCGATTGAATACCATGTCAGCACCTCCACGGACGATGGGATTTTACTGCTCTCCTCAGAGGAGATTCAATTTCTCATGAAATACCGGGATCTGGAGCCTCACAGCAAGCGGGCGGTGGATACCATGACCGAACTTCTCAATATGCCGCCTGGCCGGTTGGCAGGAAATCTGCCGGTCAAGCGGACCTTTTGCTATGTAACCGCTCCTCCCGGGGACTCCAACCCATTGGGTGACTCCTTTTTTCTGCGGCCTGTACTGATCCCCGAGACAGATGCCGCCGCCCGTGAGGCAGACTTTGCCGTTCTGCTCACCAACGGCAGTATGGAGCCGCTCTACTCCGCCGGAACCATTCTGCTCTGCAAAAGGGAGCATGCCTCCCGCCAGGAATATGGCCTGTTTCTTCTCAATCAGGAGGCGTTCATTCGCCGCCTGTACTATAAACGGGGCATCACCAAACTGGTCGCCCCTAATCTGAACTTCAAAGACATTATCATCCATGAGAACGACTCTCTGAAGTGTATCGGTACTATCACTGGCATCGCACACGGATGCCGGTGGGAATAGCCGGGTCCACAGCCCGATTCGGGCTGTGGACCCGTTCTGTTTACGCCCATTTTCTGAGCCCGTCTCTCAAAATTTACATTTTAACTCTTGACACTTTCGCTGCGTCGGCTACTATATGGAAGGAGGAAGCTATGGACTTTACATAAGGGGATGTCGTGCCATGAATAAGAAAAAGTGGATCAAACGCCTGCTGATCACCTTGGCCGTTCTGCTCTGCGGCTTTGCCATTTTTGAAATCATCGTCCATGTGCTGATGGACTCTGAGATGAGCAGCCGGGACGATTGGAACATCCAGTTGGGAGAGCGTATGTATACCAGTGAGGAGCGGGGCGTTTCCCTCTACTCCGCCCCCTGCGAGGCCAGCATTCCCGTCTCCCGGATGGTGCCGGATGAGTATGAGGAGGACGGCTTCACCTACTACGACGAGTCGGTTCAGCACCGGCTGGGGCAGGAGCTGATGGAACTGGTACAGCAACAGGGGAACGCCGCCATCGACGCGCCGCTGGCCCTCCTAAATCCTTTTGGAACCGGGAGCAACGGGCTCCTCCTCGCCTTCCAGACGGACCGGAAAAGCGAAATCCGCTATACCATCCACACCACCAGCGCAGAACTGCCTGACTATACCGCCACAGCGCAGGGCTTGGGGGACAAGCAGTTCAGCAGGAAGCACTGCTTCCTGCTGGTGGGTCTCGTCCCGGGCGAGACCCAGGAGGTGACACTGGAGGCCATAGGCGAGTGGGGCAAGGTACAGGAGCGCGCCACCTTCACCATTGAGATGCCCCCCTCCAGCTCCAGCTATGACAGCCAGCTTACATACACCGACGGGGACAGCGCCGCCGCACTGAGCGACGGCCTCTTCTACGCCACCGGACTGGGCGATTATTACGGCTACACCTTCTTCTTTGATAACTCCGGCGTGCTGCGCTATGAGATGGTGTTGGAGGGCTTCCACTCCGACCGTTTCCTCTACACCGACATGGGACTCTACACCTGCGTCAGCAGCCGAAAAATCGCGTTGCTGACCCCCATTGGTCAGGCTATCCGCATCTATGACCTGGGCCAGTATGAGCTGCACCACGACATCAACTGGGGGCCGGACGGCACCATTCTGGCCCTGGTCAACGACACGGAACAAGACACCGTGATGGATGTGGTTGTCGAGTTGGACCCCGAAACCGGCGCTGTTACCGAGCTCGTGGATTTCTCCACGCTGATGGACGGCTATTACGGCACCATGACCCATCCCGTTCCCCTCACCGGCTCCTCCTTCTGGCAGGCCGGCGAGGACGACTGGCTCCACCTCAACTCCGTTCAATACAGGCAGGCGGACGACAGCATCCTGGTCAGCTCCCGAGAGACCTCCACCATTGTGCAGGTATCCGGCGTCCACAGCACACCAACCCTCACCGCCCTGATCGGCGATCCCGCCTTCTGGGCGGGGACGGAGTATGAGTCGCTCTCCTATCAGCCCCAAGGGGATTTTGTCCCCCAGTACGGCCAGCATGACGTGGAGCTGGTTGAGGATGACAGCCTGCCGGAGGGACAATACCTTCTGCGCATGTACGACAACAACTATTGGAGTCTGAGCACCCGGGACGACTACGAGCCTGAGCTGCCCGACAGTGTTGGAACCAGCCTCACAGGTGGGTCTGGAATCCACTCCTATGTGACCTATTATCTGGTGGACTCCAACGCCAAAACCTTCTCTCTGGCCAAGCAGTTTCCCGTCACCTATTCCAGCATCGTTTCAAACGCCCAGTCCTTTGACGGCAATTATGTGGTCAACAGCGGTGTGGCCCATGAATTCGGCGAGTATGACAGCGAAGGCAACCTGATCCGCGCCTTCTCCTACGACTGTATGATGAATGGCTACCGTGTCATGAAGGGTGACTTTGAGGGCTTTTGGTTCCGGGAGGCGTCATAAACAGGCAACAGACAAGGGAGCGCCGCAGATTATTCTGCGGCGCTCCCCGTTTTTTGCTCATCCATCATCTGGTGCAGGCAGGCCAGCGCGTCGGACAGGCCGCCGATTTCGTCAATCAGTCCCAGGCGCACCGCCTCCTCCCCGTAGATCACGCTGCCAACATCCGCGGCCAGCTCCCCGGTTTGGAGCATCAGCCGGGTGAAGTCCTCCCGTTTTACACGGCTGTTCCGGGTGACAAACTGAATAATCCGCTCCTGGATGCGCGCAAAGTAGTTGAAGGTCTGGGATACCGCGATCACCAGGCCGTTCAGCCGCACCGGGTGGATGGTCATGGCCGCCGACGGGGCGATAAAGGACCTCTTGGCCGACACCGCCAGAGGCACGCCGATGGAATGCCCGCCCCCCAGCACCAGGGAGACGGTGGGCTTGGACATGGAGGCGATCAGCTCGGCGATACCCAGGCCCGCCTCGATGTCGCCCCCCACGGTGTTGAGCAGCACCAGCAGGCCGTCCACCTCGTCGCTCTCCTCAATGGCCGCCAGCAGGGGCATGACGTGCTCATATTTGGTGGTCTTGGCCGAGGAGGGCAGAACCTGGTGGCCCTCGATCTGTCCTACAATGGTCAGGGTGTGGATGGTCCCCCGCTCCGTCCGGATGGTGGAGGAGCCCATATCCACGATCTGCTGCTGGCGCTGGTCGCCGCCCTCCTCGCTTCCGGTCTCCGCAGTCTGCTTCGTCTCATCCATGCCCATACCCTCCCAAAATGTCGTTTGGATTCAGTATGAGCCGGCGGGGGCAATTTTATGCAACCGCCGCAGCGCGCCTTACTCCGGAAGCCGGTCCAGCCAGCACCCCGGCCCAGCGGTGCCGTCCTGGTTCATCGGCAGATAGCGCTGGCCGATCGCGATACCTGTTACCTCCCTCGGATCGATGGCTCTCGGGAAATACCATACGATATCCTCACCCCAGCGGCCCTTGTTTCCAGGAGCGTAATAGGTCAGGGTGTCCTCCTCCGTGAAAAAGACTGTCCTGCGGTCGCAGTTTCCGTTATATGGGATCACCATGGTACTGCCGTCCGTCAAATAGACGGTAAGTGGAAACCCATTGCAGGTGGGGTAGTCCGGATCTTCAAATTGAGCGTGTGTCTTCAGGCTGGTAGCCGTCAGGGTGATCTCCCGTATCACCTGCCTGTTCAGCTTCTCCTCCAGCGCAATCGTGCGCTCCTGCAGCAGCTCCAGCGGGAAGCTCAGGGTCCACTCCCCCTCAATGGGCTGCCCCATGGTCATCTCGCCCCATATGTGGTCAATGCGGAACTGGCCGAAATGCTCCGCCGTCAGCGTGCGGAACCGGATATCGTAGTACGATATTCCTTCCCGCTGGAATGTGGTGTGGGTCTCCCCAATGGCGCCCACCTCCCACTCCACCTGCGGCATACCCGTCTGTAGGTAGCCGTATTCCCCACCGACGCCGTCCGCCAGCCGGAGCTGAATGTGGAAAGCCCCGTCCTGGTCAAACCCCATGGAGGACAGGCTGCACAGCTCCGTGCCCAATTCCGCCGGCGTCTGGCCGGGAACCAGCACTGTTCTGGTTTCCTCCCGTCTCTCTCCCGATATGTACTTCTCTGTCGCTACGGTCAGGGTATCCAGCCGCTCTCCGGTCAGAAGTTCCCACGGAAGAGGTGCGAAAAATGGCTCCACCGAGGGGAGAATGCGGGAGAATTCTACTGTATACACATCCCCCGTCTCCATCTGGCACGGAGCGATATCGTCCAGTGCGAGGGCAAACAGTGCCGTATCGGCTTCCGCGTCGTAGGCAATACAGGGATCGCGGTAGGATTCCAGGGCAGCACTTTCGTGCAGCCGCTCCCCCGCCAGATCCTCCGCCTCCAGGTATGCAGTGCCCCCATTCTTATCCGCCAAAACCCGCACTACCCGCAGCTCGATGCCCTGATCCGTAGCCGACACCCCCTCTACCTCCTGAGCGTAGGGTTCAAAGCTGCCGAGGAATTGGATCAGCGTTTCCCGTAGAGAGGGTGAGACCGCGACGGCGGTCACGGCCAGAGCGGCGCAGATAGCCGCCGCCATAAGGCCGGTGCGCAGCGGACGGCGGCGGTTTTCTCTCTCCGTCATGCGCCCCGCCGCGGCCAAAATTGCCTCCCGCCGCTCCATACTCAGGTGAAGCTCCGAGAGCACCGTCTCCAGCTCGGCGTGCATGCTCTGCTTATTCCTGCTCATAGTACCACCCCTTCAGACGTTCCCTCAGCAGTCCCCGGGCCCGTGAGAGCCGTACCGTCACGGTGGAGACCGGAACATGCAACCGCTGGGCGATCTCCCAGGCCTTCCACTCCTGGTAATAGTAAAGGATGATCACTTCCCGGTATTTTGGCGGGAGGGCCTGTATGGCCCGTACCAGGGTGTCGTCCGGCGGTTCCGGTCCCTCCATGCGCAGGCTGTCCAGGCTCTCCTGCGGCGCCCGCAGAAGCCTCCACGGGCTCCTGAGCTGGCGCTTACACACATTGATAGCGATACGCACCAGCCACGTCTCCACGGCACAGTCTCCTCGAAACCCCGGCCAAGCCCTCAGCGCACGAAGGAAGGTGTCCTGCACCGCGTCCTCCGCTTGGCTCCGGTCTCCCAGATAGAGCGTGCACAGCCGTAGGAGGTGGTCGCCGTGTTCCTCCAACAGGCCGGCCAGATCCATGGATTCCCTGCGCACCGAGGTCAAAGGCTTTTCCATATCCCCGCCCCCCTTCTTCTTTCCTGTCTATTAGACCATGTTCCTCCCTCCTTTGCTACAAAAACTTTTCCTACTCTTCATCCGTACTAGAACCGGACGGCAACAGGCTGGCATGCAGGATTGCGAGCAGTTGCGCCGTACACGGCTTTTGGGAGAGTTCCCGGCGGGCCAGATCCTCCAAAAGCGGCCGGTTTGAATTCCAAATCACACGGCCCACAGTGCGGATATTCCGTTCCACTGCCTTCCAGTTCGTTCCGTATTGCTTTGCTACGTCCGGGTAGAGCCATTTTGTCACCAGCAGCAGACGTTCCGGCTCCTCTGCACAGAGCTGGAGCGCCCGTACCAGATAAGAAAAGCCGGTATAGTTGGCCGTTGCGCCCAGCCGATGCAGCAGATGATATGCGTCCTCCGAATGAATTTTCATACTGTCCCTCCCCCATCAGGCGTGTGGCGATGCCTCTCCATCGCAGAGCGCCCGCGATTCTTCCCGAGATTTCTGTCCTCCTTCGGAGAGCTGCAGAAGTGTGGAGAGCTCCAATCCCAGTATGGCCGCCACCCGGTCCAGGGCGCGAAGCGTCGGGTTCGCACGGCCGCGCTCAATCCTGCGCAGATAAATCACGCTCATCTCCGCCTCCAACGCCAACTTTTCCTGTGTCAGCCCCTTTCTCTCACGCAGTACAACAATGATTCTACCGATTTCTACAAAGTTCAACATAAAATCCCTCCTGTTTCCATAGCATAGGAGAGATCACCAGATTTAACCAGATTATATAGTATCGGTTTCTCTTTTTTTAGTTTTAACTTTCTTTTTGCCGTAAAGCAAGCGCACCTGCGGTCATCCCGCAGGTGCGCTTGCTTCCTATGCAAATTTACTTCTCGTAGAACGCCTTGATTCCCTTGTAGGTCATATAGCAGTCCAGCTTACCCACTGTCTCGAAGGGGGCGTGCATGCTCAGCACGGGCACACCCGCGTCGATGGTGTCGATGTCGCGCTCGGCCATATAGCAGGCCACGGTGCCGCCGCCGCCGGCGTCCACCTTGCCCAGCTCGGCCATCTGCCACACCACGCCGGCCTCGTCCAGCACCCTGCGGATATAGGCCACCACCTCGGCAGAGGCGTCGGAGGCGCCCGACTTACCGCGGGAACCGGTGTACTTGCACAGGCCGATGCCGTAGTTCACCCGGGCGCTGTTGCGCTTCTCATAGACCTCGGCGAAGTTGGGGTCGTAGGCCGCGGTCACGTCGGTGGACAGGCAGAAGGACTTCTCGTAGCAGGCCTTCAGCGGCACCCGCTGGGCGTCGCACAGGTCGCTGACAAAGGTATCAAAGGCTGCAGATTTCATGCCGCTGACGCCGGCCGAGCCGATCTCCTCCTTGTCCGCCAGCATGCAGATGGCGGTCTTACCGGGGGTGCCCAGGGCCAGAAGGGCCGCCAGACATGCAAAGCCGCACACCCGGTCATCGTGGCCGTAGGCGCCGATCAGGGAGCGGTCGAAGCCGATGTCGGCGGCCTTGAAGGCGGGCACCACCTCCAGCTCGGCGGAGATGAAATCCTCCTCCATGATGTGGTACTTCTGGTTCAGGTAGTCCATGACGGCCAGCTTTACCCGGTCGGAGCCCTCGTCGTCCTTAAAGGGGCGGCTGCCGATGAGCAGGTTCAGGCTTTCGCCGGGGATGGCCTCGCCCAGGGGCTTCTTGGACTGCTCCACGCCCAGGTGGGGTAGCAGGTCATCAATGGTGAACTGGGGGTCCTCCGGCGCGCCGCCGATGGACACGGCCACGGTGGAGCCGTCCTTCAGGGCCACCACGCCCCGGAGCTCCAGGGGGATGGTCACCCACTGGTATTTGCGGATGCCGCCGTAATAGTGGGTCTTGAAAAAGGCCAGCTCTGCGTCCTCATAGAGAGGGTTGGGCTTGAGATCTAGCCGGGGGGAGTCGATATGGGCCGCGCCGATGTTGACGCCCTCGCTGAGGGGTCTGGTGCCCACTACGGCCAGCATCAAGGCCTTGCCCCGGTTGATCCGGTACAGCTTGTCGCCAGGATTGACCGCCATGCCGCGGGTAAAGGGCTTGAAGCCCTTAGCCTCCGCCAGGCGCACCGCCTCGGTTACGCACTCCCGCTCCGTCTTGCCTGCGTCCAAAAACTTCTTGTAGTCCTCACAATAGGACTTCATATCCGCCTCGTCCTGGGCGCTCAGGCGGTCGTAGCCGTTCTTGGGCTGGTAGAGCAGCGCCTCGCGCCGCAGCTCTCCCGCCGTCTTCTGCTTCTCTTCCATTTGAATTCCTCCTTCGTCTAGTTCCGATTGCTCAGTATCTGCTCAAACAGTTGCTTGGCACGGGCCTGAAAGGCCTCCGGCGTGTCATCCGCCCGGTTTTCCAGGAGATAATCGCAGTGGGTGCGGAAAAAGCCGTCCCCCTGCTGGGCCTCCATCCGCTTCCGGGCGTAGTCCTCCGAAATCCCCTCCCGGGCCATGATCCGCCGGATACGCAGTTCCCTGGGGGCCAGTATGCCCACTATTGCGCCACAGGTCTCCCCCAGGCCGCTCTCAATGAGGGCGATGGCGTCGATGGCCACGGCGCTCCGCCCCTGCTCCTCCGCCCCGGCGGCCTGCCGGTCGATCTCGGCCAGGATGAAGCGGTGGGTGATGGCGTTCAGATCGGCCAGGGCCGCCGGATCGCCGAATACCACCCCGCCCAGGGCCTTGCGGTTGACACGGCCCTCCCCGTCCAGAATGGAGGGGCCGAACCGGACGGTCAGCGCCGCCCGCAGAGGGGCGCTGGACTCCAGCAGGGCGTGGTACACCGCATCCGCGTCGATGATATGGGCGTCCAGCTCCACCAGAGCCTGGAGCGCGGTGGTCTTCCCCGCCCCGGTGGGGCCGGTGATGCCGATGCGTTTCATGGATGGCCTCGCCTCCGTGGTTCAGTATAGCATATCTCGTTCCGGGTTTGTTATGTATTTGTAAATTTCCACCGCGGGAGGGCCTTCACTCCGCCCGCACGATGTGGAAGCCGGCGGCCTTGTTCAGCCGGTTGGCCACCGCCAGGCCGATGCCGGCGGCGGCGGGGCACTGGGCCCAGATGCGGGACACGCCGGTGCCGTCAAACCAGCGCAGGGCTTCAAAGACCCGGCGGGCCTGCTCCGGCACGTCGGTGCTGGGCCCCAGCTGCTCCAGCGGGTTTTTATCTTT
>ENA-OPTX01000651-OPTX01000651.1-human-gut-metagenome-genome-assembly--contig:-NODE-651-length-17766-cov-4.679860_pt1 | contig 17766 bp, 9 predicted proteins | sample MGYA00241465_ERZ501922 | MGnify/ENA primary metagenome ERZ501922 (study PRJEB25962, sample SAMEA2042399) | human gut metagenome | biome: human gut; feature: human-associated habitat; material: faeces...
GGAGGTACGCCCGGCGCGGTTTTGGGATCGGTGATTTCGTCGAATAACCAACGGCCTTGGGCGAGGGCCTCGATCATCTCGTCGTAGGAGAGGTCGAGGATGTTGGTGATCGTCTCCGGGCGGTACTCGGTGCGTTTCTTCACGATGCGGTTCGAGATGTCTGGCGTTCGCGTGGTTCCGGTAATGCGGATCTTTCCGGTGAAATCGCCGGTTTTCTCGGTTAACACGTTGTCGTACAGATCTACGGTCAAGATGGTCTTTTCTTCTGCCATGATGTTTTTTGTCTTTAATGCCCCGTGGTAGTGGAGCGTTACCTTTTAATAATGTTTATCACCCTTATTCGCGAAATAAGGGGAAGAGATATCGCACGTCCAACATAAACTAAAAAAAACACGCATAACCACTATTTTTAACCGCATATCCACGATATATGCGCAATAAGCATAAATTTGGATTAATTAGAGGATACGATATCTGTATCCCCTTCAATTCCTATTTCTTAATAAATAGATAAAAGTGATTGTTTATCAATAATATTTTTTACATTTGCCAAGCCTTCCGTTGAAAATAGCCTATTATAGGTAATTTTTATGCTGAATAGGCTCCTCCCCTTATTTCGCGAATAAGGGCATCACCCAGCCGCCAAAAGCAAATCCACCTCTTCCGTCACCCTAGCGTTCGCACGATTCAATTCCGACTGTTCCAAAGAGGCCAGATAAAAACGTGTTGTTTTTTCCGAGGTATGCCCCAACGCTTGGCTAATGATCGATAAAGGGACTTGTTTCCGCAAGGCGTTCGTTGCCCATGTATGGCGGAAAACATACGAGGTCAGATGAATGGGACGAGATAGCGCACGACCGATCTTCTTCAACGAGTTATTATACGAACGCAGTATCGCCTTGTATTCCTCATGCCCGACCTCTCTACCCGGAGATAAAATAGGGAAAAGGTACGGGGAAGAAGCGTCCGCATACTTATTAATCAACCGCCGCATCCCCGCTGTTATCCCGACACGGATTAAGGTCCCCGTCTTCTTACGCCGATATACGATTTCCTCGCCATACAGGTTCGCCGTAGTCAAGCGAGCCATATCCGCGAAAGGCATGCCGCAAGATAAATAGGCGAACGTACAATAGTCGATCACGCACGCCAAATCCGGCTCCTCAGACTTCAAAGTCACGATCTCCCGGAGCGACTCGTTTCCCAACGCCCTAGATCCGGCTCTTTCCCGCTTCAAGTTCAAGTACGCGAAAGGCGATACGACGCAAGCCGGCAACAGACCATCCCGGCAAGCTTGGTTATAAATCGAGCGAAAGTTGCTGAGGTATGTATTCACGGTATTCACTCGCAAACCGGCGGATTGCAGGTAAGCGACAAAACGGCTTATTAAGCCCGGGGTTATCTCCGGGAAAAGAAGGTTTCTCCTACCCAGAAAGGCGCAGATCCAATTACGGGTAGTCCTATATAAATCGGCGGTGTTATGTTTCCCCGCTAAACGTTTCTCCCGGATGCGTTCGGTGGCATAGGTATAAAATGTGATGCCCGCCTTGCCCAAGCGGTTATTCTTTCTTTTGCTCATATCTCCTTTTTTGATGATTAAACGTATTATTATCTACCATCAAAAATAGCATAAAAACAAGATCAAGCCAAGTCCATCTCGGGCTAGTGAATCAAGTCGGTCATCACGTAGAAGTCGGCGTAGCCCTTGTTGGCTTTATACTCCGGATAAATAATAGTAGCTACGGGGAATCTTTATAGATTAATGTTATCCAACTTAAAAGAGGAAGGGATTATCCCACATAAGTCGGAGACAATCCCTTTCTGCCGGAATAAAGTACTTTTAGAAAAATACGTCTACAGGGACGACCTCACTATAATTAACCTTACCGTTTGTCGTTACACCAACACGGATATACATCTTATTTCCGTTTCCTTTCATGATGGCCTGCTTATCCTTATTGTTGAAACTCGCACTTTCACTTAAGCCGATCTCTTGGGTTAATACCGTATTCAGGATATCCTTATCGGACACGTTCGTATAATCAACAGTCACCAATTCCTCCGAGTTACCGGACATCTTATCGATATAAGGGCTGATATGCCAAGCCAAAAAAGCATTCTCTATCTTATAGTCATCCTTGCTACGAGTAATCGTATAGGATACCTTCAACTTCTTGTTCTCGAATACGGCGTTGTTTACATCGATTCGGGCGTAAGGAATCACCTTGATATCTTGATCCGTCAGTCCACCGGCGTTCAGATCAACCACCATCGTATCCACCGGATAGAAATTAGTCTGCTCCAGCGTCAAGATATATTGCTTACTGAACATCCACGAGTTCTCGTAAGTCCCATCGATCTTGGGATACGTGATAACCGGAAGCTGCGAGTAATCATCACCCGTAGAATAATAACGGTCACGCTCATACATACGTATCTGGATACTGCTGGTACCCTGTACCGGCATCGGGACAACCTCGGAGGTTTCCGCATCGATAAAGCGGCCTTTGATACCGGAATTAGGCTCATCATAATTATCATCCTCACAGGAGGCAAAGAGGCAAGAAGCCGCCAAGACAATCGCTATATTATATATGATCTTTTTCATGATTCTTTTTCCTTTCATTAATTAGAAACCGGGATTATTAGGAGCCAACATCGGGTTGCTACCCATATCGCTATCCTTGATCTTTATGTAATAGTTACGTTCCAAGAATACCTTATTAGGTTTCGGAGCCTTACCAGTCGTAAAGATATATTTACCTTCCCCCCAGATATACCATGGATAAAGCGCCATGGTCGGGAAATCGGCCAATTTGATATGCGCGATATGCCAACGCTTCAAGTCCCAATGACGATGGTTCTCATACGCCAACTCTACGCGACGCTCATTACGGATACGATCCAATGAAACCTCCCCGGCTGAAAGCGTACGGATGCCCGCTCTCTCACGAAGCATATTCAATGCGGTAGCGGCATCGCCCGTCTTGCCTAATTCCATAGTGGCTTCCGCCTTGTTCAAATACATCTCGGCCAGACGGAACACCGGCCATGGAGCATCTGATTTATTTCCGGAGATATCCGTCACTCCCTCGTCTGAGAACTTCTTCGTGTAGAAGCCGGTCTTTCCAACATCCCCGGTATCCCACACGCCATCCTTACCTAAGATCTTCATTTGGTTACCTTCCTCACCATAATACTCGTTCACGTTATTGCTGGTGATAAAACGGGCATCCCCAGATTTAGAGGCATCGTAAATACCCCGACGAATCTCGACGATCCCTCCCCTACATTCATCCATCGGTAAATAGAAAGTCGCCCGAAGACGTGGGTCCTTGTCCTTAAATAGATCCAATGGAGAGTCATATTTGATATAATTGCCGGAAGCATCCTTCAATTTCAAGGTACCGTCTGAACCATCTTTATATTCAAAAGCCTCTATTAAATCGAGTGTGGGATTCTGTCCGCAGCCATAGCCATTCTGCACGAAGCTAAACGGCACATTCAATAAATCCCAAGAATGGCCTAGATCGGTAGCCAGAAACTCTTTCCAGAAGATAAACTCCGAACATCCTCTTTTCTCCAGAAACATATTCCGGAAGTTCTCCACCCGGTCCGCATACTGGTTGTAAAGCGTATATTTACCCGAGTTAATCACTTTATCCGCCGCCTCGATCGATTTCGCCCAATATGCGTTAGCGTCATCACTATTCACGCCAACGATACCGTTCAATTGCACTTTGCCGTATTTAGCGATCGATGCCGCATACAATGCCGCACGAGATTGCAACGCATAAGCCGCATATCGAGTGGCACGGGTTCTTTCCACAGATTCACGGGTCTCCGGTAATTCCAAAGCGGACTCTTCTAATTCAGTTAGAATAAAATCCCAGACTTCTTGCTCCTTATCACGGGAAACTTGTAAGCCATACAAGTCTTCCGGACCGGTATATTGCTGTACTTCTGTCACGATAGGAACGCCTCCGTAGCGTTTTACCAAATTAAAATAATGGAACGCACGAATAAAACGAGCCTCGGCGATCAATTGCTGCCGTTTGCTTTCCGGCATCTCGGCCGCATTCAGCTCTTGCAACACCAGATTCGTCGCTCGAACAGCCTTAAAACCGTCCTCCCACAGACCAAACCACTCATCATTGAAATTCGCACGGGCAACGTCACCCGTACCAAGATCCCCAGCTTGGTAAGCTCCTGTACCCTCATCCGAAGCGGTCACTAAGCTGACATTCCAAACATCCCATCCCTCAAAATAAGTGGAGTTATGTTCCATCTGCATCTGGTTATACAATCTAGAGAACACTCCTGTTATCAGATTATCATCCTTCCAAACTTCCTCGTCCGGCAAACGGTCAGTCACAGGAACATCCAAATCACAGGAAGAAAGTAATAAGGAAGCGCAACACAAGGAATAAATTATAGTTCTTCTCATCTTCATTTTTCTTTTAAATCCTATTAGAAACTAACGTTAACACCGAATGAATATACTTTCAATTGCGGATAATAGAAACTTTGCCAACCTTCTATTGCCTCTGGATCTGTATATTTGACATTCGTAATTGTCAAGGGGTTATACGCATTAGCATATACGCGCAAATGCTCAATACCCACCTTGCTTAAAAGATTCTTGGGAATGGTATACCCAATCTCAATAGATTTCAAGCGAACATAGTACGCATCAGTCGTCCAATAGGTGGATTTTTTCGAGTTATTATCATTACCCTCAATACGTAAAGAGGGGAATTTGCCCGGTACCCACTCACTATCCGGATTATTATAATCCGCCTTATGCCAACTATCCATCCATACACGGAAACCATTTCCCTCGCCCGGTCCACGGAAAGGACTGGTCAAGGCATTCAATACCTGCGTATAGTTCGAGGCTCCTTGAAATAAGATATTCACATCAAAGCCTTTCCAATCCGCAGCTAATGTCAGCCCGAAATTTAAGTCAGGGAAAGTTCCTTTACCTATCACTTTCTCATCATTCGCATCAATCAAGCCATCTCCATTCAGATCCTTATATTTAATATCACCTGGACGTAACGATGAATTACCTTTACCATCTTGGATCGGTGAATTATAGATCTCATCATAAGACTGGAACTGACCGATATGTTCATACCCCCAAGTAACATTTTTCCAACGATATGCGCCATTGTCTCTCCAATTCTTATATTGATTCAGTGGTAATGCCTGCTCCTTATACAAATCCTTTTCACGAGCATAAGCCACATTTCCTTTGATCTGTAAATTCACGTTCCCGATCCGTTGGACAGTACCTAAAGACAATTCAAAACCACGATTATCACTACTATTCAAATTCTCCTGCGGCAAAGGGATACCAGAGGTAGTTGGTAAAGAAGTGTTACGTGTCGCCGGATATCCTGTCGTCTTGCGATAGAAGTAATCGAACTCAAAACTAAGCTTACCGCCCCAGAAAGAGCCATCCAAACCAACATTCGTAGTCATTACCTTATACCAAGTAATATTCGGATTCGCCAAATTCGCTTCTTTCATACCATTCGTAATCGAAGCCGAAGAGTTTCCTGCGCCTCCCAATATAAATCGATCCTCAAATTGCCATCCACTGACGAACTGACTAGCGTTTAGTTGGCTATCATTACCAATGCTTCCCCATGAGGCACGTAGTTTCAAATTATCCATCTGAGGTACCAAGTCTTTCATAAATTGCTCTTCAGAAATACGCCAGCCAGCAGATACGGCAGGGAAAAATCCCCAACGTTTATCCGGAGCCGTCTTATAAGAGCCATCATAACGAAAACTGAACTCAGCCATATATTTACCCGCATAGACATAATTCAAGCGGCCTACTAAACCGCCATATTTATAGACCGCAGAGTTTCCTTCATTATACATATTATCCACGTCACCTCTATCTAGCTCAGGTATAGCCGATGTTGTCGAATAATAACGTCTAGCCATGAACCAGTTCGTATTCGTCTCTTTCCACTCCCATAAAGCCAGAGCTTCCACATCGTGCAAATCATTGAATGTATTCTTGTAGTTCAATGAGTATTGCTGGGTAGTCTTATAATAAGGTTGAGTTTTCTCCATCAACTCTCCCTTCGCAACCTTCGTTATCGGGTTATACGTATCTTGAACCGAATCGTAGGTGTAGAACGTACAGGCCGTCTTCATCTCTTTCTGAGCCAAGTTGGTATAATCATAGGCGAAGAAAGCACGGGCTTTTAGTCCTTTAAAGATCTCATAATTCAAGGCTAATTGACCGTTAAACTCGACATTGCGCTTATCCTTGAAGCCTGTAGCGTCACGATCGAGCATGGCTACCGGGTTCAATTCATTATTGTCCGAATTATAGTAGTAGTTTTTATTATTATTGGCATAGACAGGGACATTCGGAGCGTTCGACTTAATCGCTGTAAATAACTCGATACCTTCATCGCCCGTCCAATACGGATATTTATAATCATCGATATGACCGCCTAGGCCCACTTCTGCGTTCAATTTGCTGGTGATCTCAGCCGTAATATTTGAGCGGAAATTATAGCGCTTAAACTCTTGGGTAGATTTTAAGATACTCTCTTGATCCAAATATCCTAACGAGAAGAAATAGCGGATCTTCTCAGAACCTCCATTGATATTCAAGTTATGCTGTTGTTTCGGGGCAACCTTGCGGACCGTTTCCGCATACCAGTCGGTGGACGGATAATTGATTGGGTCCGAACCTGTACGGTATTTCTCGACCTCTTCATCCGTAAAACGCTTGGATTGTCCGGCGTTCATCAACGCTTGATTACGGTAATAGGCATATTCATACGCATTCATCATCTCAAGGTTCTTTACCGGAGATTGCAAACCGATAGAATAGCTATAGTTAATTTTAGGGCGGCTCATCTCACCTTTTTTCGTCTCAATAATGATGACACCATTCACTCCTTTGAAACCGTACACAGCGGCGGAGGCATCTTTCAAGACGTTCATAGAAGCGATCTCATTCGGATCGATCTGGGTAAACGGACGTTCCACTCCATCCACAATAACTAACGGCTCTCCAAAACCACGGATATTAAATCGATCCGAGCTATCGACACCTGGCTCACCCGTAGACTCTTGATAGCGTACACCCGGGATCTTACCGATCAAGTTTGCCTTCATATTCGGTTGGCTAACCTTTGCCAGTTCCTCGCCCTTCAAGGAGGCGACAGCTCCGGTTAAGGTCGCTTTCTTTTGCGTACCATAACCGACCACTACGACCTCATCCAATTTTTGAGTATCTTCCGCTAATTTAATATCGACCCGAGTCTGCCCTTTTATAGCGATCTCTTGAGGGCGATAGCCAATATAAGTAATTTCCAAAATGGCATTGTTAGGCACTTCCAGCAAGAAATTACCATCCATATCCGTAATTGTACCGTTGGTGGTACCCTTTACGGATACATTCGCTCCGATAACTGGCATCCCTAGATCATCTACCACCGTCCCCTGCACTTTCCTTGTTTGCTGGGCTACATTCGCTCGCTTTTCAGCGGATAGGGCGATTTGGTTGTTTTTAATAACATACGATATACCCATCTGATCGGCGATCAAATTAAGTACATTCTCGATATCGCTATCTTTTACGTTTACCGTAACCCGTTTCTCCATCGGAATCGAGTTTTCATTATAAAAGAAACGATAATCACTGATCCTTTCGATCTCTTTAATAACTTCACGAACAGGTTGTTGTTTCACAGATAAAGTTATCTGCGCAAAAGTGGCATCCGTATAAGCAAATAGGAAGCCACACAATAAGATTGTTCGTACCGTTTGTTTAATTTTACGCATTTTCCACGTGTTTTTAATAGTATAATTTACACAATATGATACGCTTCCACTCTTTTTCGCAGAGTGGACTATTCACAAAAACATATCAAAAGTTAACGATTGATTTAGCTATATAAGCCCGACATTTGTTATCTCAAGTCCTTCGTCATAGGCATTACTTTTTTTCATCAATAATAATAGTATCTCCTTTTGATGTATATATAATAGGCGATGTCAAACTGATTAGTTCGATAATATTATCCAAGCTATTATTGGTTATCACTCCCGTGAATCGTAATGCTTTAACCTTCTCACTCTTAAATACTACTTGGATATTATACATCCGGTTTAACAATACGGCGATCTCGCTTAAAGCCTCATCATTAAAAGCCAACTCATTATTCCGCCATAGACAGGCCCTATATGCGTCATTCAGTGTGGATTTTTTCAGTTGCCCCTTGTTTTTCAAGTAAGTAACCGCTTGATCCGGTAATAAGAACGCCTCGTCTCGTCCGACACTCGTTTTTACTTTTCCTTGAAACAAGGTGACCACGGCTTGATTATCTTCTTCGTAAGCCTTTACATTAAAAGAAGTGCCCAACGCCTCTACCGCTAAATCGCCCGCTTGTACGACAAAACGATTGAGACTATCTTTCGCTACCTCAAAATAAGCCTCTCCATCCAAGGATATGATGCGCTCCCCATCTCCATATAGGTTTGTGTACTTGATTTCTGAGTCTGAGTTCAGCCAAACCTTGGAACCATCCGGTAAGACAACGCTCGCTTTCTGTCCTTTAGCAGCAAAGACCAGATAGTCTTTTTCCGCACCAACCGACCGTGAATACCTTGTCAGCAGATGTCCTCCCAAACCGGCGCAGATCACCAACAAACCAATAGCCGCATAACGCATGATATTCCGAAGAGAAAAACGCCCAACTTCCTTCTTCTCGACCGCTACGCTCTCAATACGACTTTGTATTTTCCGGAACATTCGCTCCTTCAAATCCGTAGGAATAGAACTGTTAGACGCAATTTCCCATTTCCGCTGGATATAGTTCCTTAATTCATCCCGGGAAACATCGCTCTTGAACCAATCCACCAGAATCCGTTCCTCGTCATGAGTAGTCTCTCCTTTCAAGAAACGTTCTAACAATATGATATATTCACTCTTTTCCATACGCTTTACATGATTATATACTCTTTGCCCGAAGCGACTACTTACAAGCAAAGCGTTTTTTTTCGCATTTAATATTCATTAACAACAAAAGATAAGAGCCAAAGCAAGATCCCTTCTTCCGCCAAATACTTCCTTAAAAACTGAAGAGAGCGGTAAATCTGGGCTTCAACGGTTCTTTCGGAGATAGACAGACGTTGTGCGATTTCCTTCGTCGATAAGTGTTCTTTACGACTAAGCAAAAAGATTTCCCGACGGGATACCGGTAATTTATCGATAAGAGAATCAATATATTGTCCTATCGAATTTACCGTAATATCTTCTTCGACTTTTGAAGTGTCCCGTTCATCCCAATCTGCTTCTAAGGATTTCATATATAGCTCCGCATGGAAAAGGGAATCCCACTCGTCATACACTAAATTACGGGCAATCGTGAAAATATAGGAATCAAAATTCTTATCTATATCCAGTGAATCTCTCTTTTCCCAGATCCTAACGAAGACTTCCTGCGTCAAGTCCTCCGCCTCTAACCTGTTATACAATAAGGAATAGATAAAATTATAGATATGAGCGCTATACGATTCATATACAGACTGAAACGCCAGCATATTTCCTTCCTGCAGCCGAGAGATTATTTCCTTTGTTACTTTCATTTCTCAGAATTTGAAACTCTATCCTTATCATAACATTTACAGATAGTTACAGAGAATATTTCTTACAAAAACGACTAGTTTAAACGATCGTCTAAATCAACCGTTTTTTTTAATATTGAATATGCTTCATTATGAAGAGCTAACTACATGAAAAGAAAGAAGATAAATGAAAGCTTTGAATATTGTAGGTCAGAGAAAAATATATATTTTTGTGACGAATCTAGACGATCGTTTTAATCATTCATTTTCATTGTATGATAACAAAATAAGAGGCTTCCCTCACCACTATGAGACAGCCTCTTACCTCTAGGAGAAATAAATATATTATCTCCGATCTCCCTACCTTACTTTTTTAATCCTGTTGCTTCCAACCAGACATTTGCCATTAACTGACGGCCCGGTAAATCGGGGTGTACACCATCCGCTCCCCAATAACGAGCTGGAGCTAATTTTAACGCAGCGTCGAATGCCGCTTGGTAGGGAACAAATATCGCATTAAACTCATCGGCTAGTTTTTTCAACGATACCCTGTAACCATCAAACTCCGGGAACCATTTGGCATCATCAATGGCGGATCCGCCACGTAAAGCGAAAGGCTCTCCTAGCACTAGTTGGATATTGGGAAGTTTTTCCTTCGTATAATGTAGCAGATCTCGTAAATCCCTTTCATAAATCCCTAATGATCCTTTATAATTTCCCATCAATATATGCCAGAAGTCATTTACTCCAATCAAGATACTTAGCACATCCGGCTGAATAGCCAAGGTATCCAGTTCCCAACGATCTCGTAACTGATATACCTTATTGCCCCCTACACCACGGTTATATATCTTCAATTGCTTATCAGGATAATCACTCAATAAGGTTGAGGCGGCAAATAAGGCATATCCCATACCCATTTGCTCGGGTGTATTACATTGGTTACAGTCATATTTTCGAAACATATCCGTTATCGAATCACCTTGAAAAAGAATCACACTATCCTTTTCCAATTTAATCTTCGGAGATACATTTCCATTTTGTTTACTCACTACCGCCTTCGCCAATTCCGACATGGTTAACATTCCTAAGCCCGCAAAAGCCCCCTTTCTCAAAAAATCCCTTCTTGTGTTCATCATTCTAAATATTAAGATTCATTCTTCTTAATATATACGACTCATTCACTCAATTCACTTACAGAGACAGTCTTTTTCTGCAAAAATGTCCACAATTTCTAGTGAATACTAGTGTTTATTCATAATAAAAAGGTTTCTTTTGTGTCGTTACTCGTTTTTCAGGAATATATAAGGAAGAGTAACAGAAAGGCCAAATACACTTACTATGGGAGGTGCATAGCCTAACCATTATTAAACCGGGCTTTTTTTGTATATAGAATTTAACAATAACTAATATATATCCAAAACCTTAACTATGACGGTACCTGTTGTTGATTAAATGTTTACGGATCATCCACTAGGTTGAAGATCGTATTCTCATCATACATAACATAAGATTCCCAGTTCAGTTGCGCCAAAACCTCATAACGGAAAGCGGTACCGTCATTAAAAGTCCGCACCACCAAATTGATCTTCCGCAAAGGCGCAGCTGCTCCCTCTAGGGGAATGAGCACCTCAACTTGCCATCAAGCGAAGCAAGTTGCACACTTTTACGAGCAAACAACGATAAACTCCCTGCAATGAAGAAAAAGATCATTGAATAGATTGTTCATTCTTCATATATTCATATGAAAATTACTCATACGCTGAATTTTGTTCCCAATTCGGGTTCGAACAGAATTATACATAAACATACAATATTCACCAAGATCTTCGGGATTCGCAAAGAATCTTCAAAAGGACCTGCCCCAAAAGGAGACTAAAATTACCTTTGGAGTAATTCATTTTATGTTATCATGAGGTATCATCAATTAACCAACGAGTAAAATTGCATCGAACTGCGTTATCTCACCACAGGAAACTCTGAGATCCTTAGAGTTGTACATCCATAAGGGACTAAGACGATCTCTTCTTCTGGTTGCTCACTCTTACTTGTGGAAAATGGGAGAGGACCGGTCATCTCATTATATATTCTCCAAGAAGTCATCTCTTTCGCCTTTAGCTTGATCTGTATAGGAGCGTTTCTCACATTCCAGAAATAATCGCAAGATTGCTTGTCCGGGTCTATTGTCACTTGACTATTTTTCTCCAAGTCCTCGATTGTGGCAGATAAAATTCCATAATTCCATTTTGTAGGGGAAGATACCTCATAATAATCGAAACCAAACTGATTTCTCTCTTTTCCTACAAATTCCTTTTTCATCCATCTCTCCTCCATTTTTAGCGCATAGACCAGGGGACCGCGTTCTATCGCTACAGAATTCTCATACCACCGGCTACTCTCAACTTTCATAGGTAAAGATAGTATTACTTGATCACCATCTTTCCATGGTCGATGTAGAATCGCCATATCGCTTCCTCCATTTATTGAATCAGTAATGCCATTAATCGTAACAGCAGCCCCTTTACACCATTCAGGAATACGTAAATGAAACGGGAACGTAACCTCCTTTACGGAATTTGATAATCGGATCGTAAATCGAATTTTATCATCCATCGGATAATAAGTATCCTCTATTATTGAGATCTCATGCCCATCACCAACTTGGGCTACCACCTCTGAAGGAGAATAAGCCAACGCCGCAATACCCTTATCTGGGGTCGCATACCACAGGCTTTGGGTAAATTTAGGCCAAGCTTGATGCATATTAGAAAAACAGCAAGGATAACCAGTCCGCGTTCCATAAATAATATCCGTTGCCGCATGATGTGCATCTTCATAGAAATTATGAGGGTGTCGTGTAATCATGATTTGATTGGCCTGCTGGAAATACTGCTTATTCATAAAATCATCCGTAATCTGTGTGGGAAGCGCATTGAAAGCGATGCGCTCCAAATGATCAGTGAATGTCAGATCACCCGTTATTTCCATCATTTTTTCCAAAGAGTACATCAACTCTACCGCAGAGCATAATTCGGAGCCTTGCGTTGGATTATTTCCATGCAATCCTTCATCTCCTCCAAACATTCCTTGAGGTTGTCCGTTGTATTTGCGAATATCAGCCAATCCCTTCTTTACCGCATCTATATATGACTTTTCCGGCTTCTGCTGGTAATAGATAACAGGTTCTTTAAGCCCTTGTGCTAAATTTACGCAATGGATGGAATTAAAGCGGGTTAAATGATCCCTATTTAGAAACATATCGATAAAATTAAAACTTTGCTCATGCAACAAATTCCCCAAATCGAGGAGAAATGCCTCCCCCGTAATATTATAGAGCCAATAGACGGCCTGCAGATTATCACAAGCACGGAATTCGGCCCAAAAAGTCCAATTCCCTAGTGGAGTGGAAGGAAGAGTTGCCAGTTGATAACGGAAATACTTCGTCATAAAATCGATCACTCTCTCATCCCTTGTCGCTGAATAATATTGTTGCATAATTTTCAACATGACCATCCTTGGCCACCAGTCGGCAGAATTATCCCTCTGCAAACCAGGCTCTGGACTATAATCCTTAGATGGACCAAAGAAACCATCCTCCCGTTGACTTTTCAATGTCCACTCAATCCAAGGCTGGATTTTTCTCTTTAGATTATCATCATCCAGTATATAGGCCAACGGAAGTAAACCATCTATCCAATAAGGGCCTCTTTCCCATTGATCCCCATCACCGCCTAGCCATCCATTGCGTTCTCCCATTACCTCCGGATACAATGTATCCATCTGGCTAGAAGCCCCGTCTCTCTGTCGTTCCAACATTTCAAGAAGCCATCCCTTCGCCTTAATACTCCCCAATGGTAACTCCATATAAGGTTTTCGAATCAGCGGATAGCGATTATTTAAATAATTGGAGTTATCTGCCTTAACGTCAAAACGTCCACTTAATATTCCCAGAACGAATAAGAATGATAAAAAGATTTTTTTGCTCATAATCGCACTTTTTAATAAGGTATTGATAATAAACTAACAGGTCCTAATAATCCTGAAGGTTGCAATGGAGAATCTACATTCCAAGAATTATGATGCGCCCAAGTCGGACGTTTTTCTGGAGGAAGGCGAAGATCCCCGATCAAACGATTCATCCATGTACTGGAGACCTCTATCTCTAGAACATTTTCCCCTCTTTTAACCATATCTGTCACATCAATACGATAAGGAGCTTTCCAAACTCCACCCGCATATTTACCATTGACTTTTATTTTAGCCATTGCTATAACTTTGCCTAAATCCAAGAAAAGCCTTTTATCTAGCTCCTCTTGAACTTCAAATGATGTTTTGTATATGGCTGTTCCTGAAAAATATTTTATACGGTCATCCTCATGCCTTGTCCAATCTATTAATTTATTAAATGCAACAGGCTCGACAGGACCTCTCTTATATTGATCAGACTCAAAAGTAACTTGCCATGGCTTATCAATTTCTACAATAGTCTCAGGCTTAGGGAAATTAGCTTCCAATTCGGTAGACAAAGGCTTACCATGCCTACGAAATACCATAAAACAACTTTGGTATGCGTCTAACTTTAAAGGTACTTGTGTAAATTCTTCATTTTCTATGAAAGAAGGTAATGATCTTGTCGAACCGGTAACCGCATCCCATAATTCAGGGACTTTACCTTTCACACGGAATTTTGGCAATGTGACGATTGCTTTATCACTTTGATTCGAAATAAAATAAATCTCATTTCCGTCAACGGTACGATGGGTATAGAGTGCGGGAGAATCATCTTCAAATAAACAATCCGGGATAATCCCTAAATCATCAAAGACCTCTTTTAGTTCTACGTTCGTAAAAATCTTTCCACTTCCATAAGAACGTTGTTTTACGGAAAGATCACCCCACATCTTTTTCGCAAGTTCATTCACCTCTCTATCCGCTATCGGGTAATTCTCCATACTAGGAGAACAAACAGGGGGATAGCCAAGTATTATTGCTCCATCAAAAACCAATCTTTCAATTTTCTTTAAAACAGAAGGGCGCATGGTTCTCATCTTAGGTAATACCAATACACTATAAGATGTACCATGGGGCAATACTAGTTTCCCATCCTTGACTGATAAATCATTAATCAGCACCTCCGCATTTATATAATCATAAGAATATCCCTTCGGCAGCTCAGGATCACGCACACCCGTCATCTTTGGAACATCCTCTCCGATAAAAAAAGCGACATCCGCAATATTTAAGCCCTGCTGTAGCATATAATTAGATCGTTTAATATAATCCGTGAAAAGATCAAGATGAGAATACCACGTATTCAAACGATTAAATTCATTACCGAAACTCGTATTGACACCCGGTGGACGATTAGCGTAAGGTTGATGAATGTAAACATGCAAAAGTGTGTTATTAACACCTTCGGCAAACGACCAATCACCTCGTTTCTTTAACATTGCTGGGTAACGGCTATATGAACCTTCCCCACAGGTAAATGATTCAGCAGAGACTTTCGACTTTCCATAAATGTGAGCGCATGAAGAAGCAGCCCGATTCTCTATACTTCCCAAAGTACCTTCGTTCCAAAACTCTCCCCCAACTTCGTCTGATTGCCCTCCATATTGCAGGAACTCTCCGGGAAATCCCCAATGGCCATAATTTTCCAACCAAGTTGTCATTTTATGTTTATGACTTATCTCTCTTAAACCACCTACATAGTCATAAGCGATTTTATCCGCTATTAGTCGTCTTACATCCCATAGAAACCTATCAGAAAGATCCGGACTGCCAATGGTGTGACCTTGTAGCACAGGTAGGAATGGTGCCGGATCGTATCCATAATGTTCTCTAAAATTCTCAATAAAACCATCGGTAAAGTTTTGACCTCCTGTCTCATAACTATCTTGGACTACAACCTTCAACGTTTTTCGATCGGATTCTGGTATACGCTTTAATATCATTCCTAAGTAAGAATCAAAATGACTTGCCACATGTTCCTTATTCATTTTATCGATCTCAAGTCCTGTTCCTTCAGATGATGCAGGTGCATTCGTTACACCTGTAGGTGTCATTCCCATTCGCATAATGATCCATTCTCCTTTTGGCGCATTCCATGTCAGCATACCTTTACTATCCATGTAATCAGAAATATCTAAAATCTCATTAGGCTGTACCACGGAATAATCTACAACCTCGGGTTGCTCATCCCACAGATAATCATTCCAATAAGGAAGCGGTGTCTGGTGCATTTTAGCCAATGTTTTTTCTGCGAATCTTTCGACAAAGGGTGTCGAAGAAAGTAAAATACGTTTAATACCACTTCCTTTGTTGGCCTTCATCACAAGCCGAAGTTTTTTATCCGTTATTTCTGGTAATCGTATAGCTACAGGAGCATAAGGATCAAAACCGACATTTAATGCCGCATTCGTCCGATTCAACGTAAATTTCTTTAAGCTCTTGAATGAGTTTTCTATTGATATCTGTAATTCAACAGTCGCATTTATAGGACGTTCTTCCGGATATAAGATAAGACTCCTTGCAATCGTTTTTTCAGACAAGGGAATATCTATTATCACCTCGTCTTCATTAAACGATATTCCTTTTCCGGCATCTAAATTCGTTTTTAAGCGAGCCGGAAATACCGTATAATTTATTTTATCCAACAAATTATCATAATAATCCTTTTTTACTGGCATCGCTATAACTTTAACATCTTGAAATTCATTTGAAGGTTGCGCAAGATACTCTTGAACTCTGCACGGTCCTGTTACTCTTTTTTCTGAATGGGCGAGATATCTCATTGACTGTTCTGGCTTCACCCAAGGCCCTCCAGATTGACTCCAACCCGGACTATTAAAAAGACCTATTTCAATATCTAATTCTGTCGCAGTCTTTAAAGCTGTATGTAAAATATCCCACCATTCATCCGTGAAAATTTTCACGCTTCCATAAGGAGCCTCGTTGGGGGATAAACCTATATTTCCAATAAAAGCTCTATTGATCCCTTTCTCCTTCATTGAGTGAAGATCTTTAATTACAGCCTCCTTTGATAAATTGTCATTAATCCAATACCAATATATAGAAGTCTGTATATCTGCTGGGACATTTTTAAAATATTTCTCAATCCTATTGAAATCCGATTCACTTCCTAAAAGCATTGAGGAAGTAAATAAAAATGAATAAATAATTAAAACAAAATAATGCTTATAAAAATTTCGTCGCATAATCTAACTTTAAGATTTACCTGATTTGCGATTGAGTAAACTCAATCGCAAATCAGCATTTTTCACTTATCACCTATTATAAAAATCGATTTTACGGGAGATAGTTGGAGCCTAAATGTTGTATACACGATATTATCATTACCTATCTCATACTTAACAGGTATTTCCTTTCCTAAATCTCCTGTATAAGGATTCCAAATTTCCAAAGATAACTTTCCCTTCAAACGCACATCCGTCTCAACAAAAGAGTCTGTAGAGTTTGCGAAAAAATAAATATCCTTTCCATCTTTTTGCTTATGAATATAAGAAAACATTCCTAATTTTTCCGGGGGAAGGCCTCGATATTCATCTACTCCCAACAACGGACGATGCAAAGCATCCAGCTGGTCAAGCGAGCCCACCGTATTTATATGAACATCCGGACAAGGCAATAATAAATCGATAGCATTAGCCAGTAGATCTTTTTCCGCTGAAGGAAGGAATGCCGCTTTACCTCCTCGCTCGTTCGATACAGCAACAAACTCATCAAGACCTGGCTCTGAATATTTCTCACCAAATATCTCTTTTATAAGTTCTACCAATTCTTTATCCCTCCCAAATTCCGCTGATTTCTGAGGGAATTGATGCGTTATTAAAAGCTTTCCTCCCGTATCATAGAAAGTCTTGATCTTGTTTAGGGTCTCCACTGACAACACGTACGATGAAGGTATTATTAACAATTTATATTCTTGGTGCGTAATCGGAGTTGTCAGACGAATCTCCCCATCAACGATCTGATATTTATCCTTTAATAGTTCCTCGGGATGAATAAATGTAAAATCTTTACGAATTTGTCCTGTCAACATATCTCCTATCTGGTTGTAATCTGTACCCGGAGGCACATCTTTCCCAATAGTATGAATAATATAACACATCTCATAATATTTAGACTTTTTCGCAG
>ENA-OPTX01000672-OPTX01000672.1-human-gut-metagenome-genome-assembly--contig:-NODE-672-length-17347-cov-3.150995_pt1 | contig 17347 bp, 23 predicted proteins | sample MGYA00241465_ERZ501922 | MGnify/ENA primary metagenome ERZ501922 (study PRJEB25962, sample SAMEA2042399) | human gut metagenome | biome: human gut; feature: human-associated habitat; material: faeces...
CCGGTTTTTGCGCCCGTCGGAGATGATATGCTCCTGGATGGCAATGCCGTTGTCTGTGGCCCTCTGAGGGCCCTCCACAGCCTCCAGATAGGCCAGGGACACCCAGCCCTTGTCCGTCCTGCCCCAGCCGTCCCGGACCTCCAGCACGTCCACCACGGTACCCATGGGGTACGCCCCCATCTTGCCGTAGCCGGTGCCAGGGCCGCTGCGGATATTGACGCCGATGCTGGGCGTCACCTTGTACGTGCCCATACTCTCCTCCTTGTCCGGCGGCTCCTGGCCGCCCTCCGTCGTCCAGATACACAGATAACCCTTGACCCGCTTGCCGTTGCTGATGCGCTGGCCGTCCCCAAAGTCGCAGTTTGAGGAGCTGCCCGCGTCCAGTCCCAGGGCCCGCAGGTTGGCCGCCTGGTCGTACCGGCAGCCGATGCTCACCAGCTCGTCCCGCAGCGCCTCGGGGGTCTTGGCATCGCGGGTACCGTTGCCGGAGCAGTACAGGATTACCCGCGCCCCGGCCAGGAGGACGGCGGAGCGGCCCCGGGTGCCCCCGTACTCCGGGGAGTAGCTGAGGGCCTTGCCCGGCCCCCTGGTGGGCGTCAGCAGCTCCACGCCGCTGAGGTAGGACGCCCCACCGTTGTCGGGTACGATATCCAGGCGGATGTCGGCCCCCTTGTCCCAGGTCAGCCCCCAGCCGTTCCAGTCGGCGTTCGCCTTGACCGCGCCGTCAATCTTGAGGTTGCCGACGGGCCTCCCGGTGATTGTCTCATAAAACCAGGCGTTGAGGATATACTGGCACCCGCAGGCGGCCTTGACCTGCTCCATAGACCGCCCCCCGGCCTCCACCAGAGACAGGCGCGTGATGGAGGACAGGGGGATGGTTGCGATACACTTACTCACAAAATCACGTCCTTGTAAATTTGTCGGATTTTTGCTATACTAAGCAGACCGTAGCGGGCGATTTCTCTCTCTTTCCACTTTGTGAAACCTTCATCCTCTCAGCCCGCTGCGGTTCCTTTTATATTTTTAGAGACTTTATTCAATGAAATCGAGGGTCAAATATGGGGAAGAAGTTAAAAGAAGCTGACTACCGAGAGCATTTGCGCGAGCAAATTTATTTCCTGCAATCATCAGCCAAGCTATACGATTTAGGAACAGAGTTTGAAGCCAAACGGATGGCAATCCATATGCGCGTTCTTTTATACGACACTTCAGCGGATAAGTCTTTACTCGGGCAAATGCATCTCAAGAAGAAAATGAAATTTATAAGCACAGCGCAACAGTATGAGCCATCAAATCTACTTTCTCAGCAGTGTCTGTTGTCGATGACTCTCAGCCCAAGCGGGGGTCGTTACAACCCTTTATTCGAGAATAATAATCACTATAAGTTGTTGTCCTGTCCAGAATGGGGATACGAAGTCGTATTTTGCGATGTACATAGAAATCTATATCGGAGAAAAGATCTTATCCAACTCTTGGCAAATATAGATGGCGGCGCTCACGTTAAATCCGATATATCGGATAAATATTCTGGTCTCAAGGACAACAACCTGACTGGATGGGTAGTTCAAAAGCCGGATGGGACACGTAGTGGAATGAGCAACGATCCTGTTTATGCTTCTATGCGTCAAATGACTTTTGAGTTATTGCAGTCTCTTTATAGGGTTAAGCCGAATTTATTTCCCGAAAGATACTTTTAACAGCTCCAACAAAAAGAGCATATCTGCCTTTGCATGAGCTATAAATTCCGCGTCAGCCACTATGGAATCCCTATCATGTGCTCCATCATAATCTGTCTGTGCGATGTACTCCCCGAATTGAGTCACTATGGTTGGGCTGCCATCACCAAAATAGTCTTCATCAGGCTCCCAGAGTTTCCACTCTCCCGGTGTTGTCGCCTGCAACCTCTCCTTGATTTCCCGCAGCCTATCTTCAATCATACTTCTTCCTCTCACTCTTGGCGGGCTGGGCCGGACACGGGGCCGGGGGCTTCGGCCTCCTCCACTGCGTCCACCATAGCGGCATACTTGCCCTCCTGGTACAGCTCATTGAGGGCCGCGGCATTGGCGGACAGCTTACGCACCCAGGCGTTAAACTCGTCGTTTCCCTCCTGTACGGCCTCCAGGCCACCCAGCACGGCCCACAGGGGACGGTACAGCTCGGGCATGGCCTCCGCGCCGGGGTAGGTGTCCACGCCGTCGATGATGTTGCGCTGTACCATGTTGGCCGCGTCGGTGATACCACCGTGGGCACCGCTGCCCTCGTAGATCGCGTAGCAGGCGGGGGTGAGCTCGTTCCAGTTGATGTTTTTCATTTTGGTGATTCCTTTCATTTTTGATTTGTGATATACTCTTTTTGCCGTGGTGGCCCTTTATCCCTCTTGACCATAGATTTACCTCCCAAAGGATCTGTGATCAGGGCCGCCGCGGTTTTCTCTTACGTGATGGTGGAGGTGCCTTATGAATATCGTTGTGATCTGCTCCAAGTGCGGAGCTGTGTGCCCATCCACATGGGTCAACGGTCAGCGCGAGTGGCTGTGGGAAGGCCAAAAGTGCGAAAAGTGCGGCGCGGAGGCTTGGGCCGCTCACGACCCAAACCGCGATTGGCGCACCGGGAGGCCACTGGAAGCGCCGTCCCGCTTTGCTCCAAAGGATTGACCTCTGCCGCCCGGACAGGGTGGCTTTTTATTTGGTCAGTAGCCCGGCCAGCTCCTGGTACTCCTCCGGGGTGAGCCGGTCGGCGGCGAGATAGACATCCATCTTGTCCTGGAGGCCGTCGGTTCGGTTCTTCTGGATGAGCAGCTTGCAGAGATTAAATACCGTGTTCATGTTCTTCCCCTTCCTCAAACAGCATTGGTGGTGATTTCCAACATACAAAGTCGTTCCTCGTGCTCGGACAGCATGTCCAGCGTTACGTCCTCCGCCCTGGGCCCAGGCTCTGCTATCGCGGCCCGGTCGGCCTCAATCTCTTCCTCGGTGCGCTCTACTGCCTTGCCATCCTCCAGCTTGTACCGGGGGATGCCGCCCTCGGTGTAGATGGGCTGGGGGAAGTAGTTACCCTGGGCGTGGTGGTATTTGTCTCCGTAACCTCGTTCAATCTCCGTCCCCCAGTCCCCGATCACAAAGGCGGAGGAGTTGACGGCGGTAATACGGCCTTGCTTATCCGTTTGGACATATACGATGTAGGGGGGATGAATTGTCAAATTGGGTGTACTCATCGAATATTACTCCTCATTTCTATCTACTTGACCAAATAGGGCAGACTCTGGCCTGCCAGTCACTATCCTGGCCTTTGTAGTGCTAAAGTTCGGCGGAGAGCGTGACCGGACCGCCCTGGATATCGTTCGAATGTAAAAACACAATAGAATTGGTACTCACAGCGTCCTGTAGCGTTATATTAACACGCACAGCAGTCGCACCAACACCCAGAGGAGCAACCGAAGCGACCAACCCATTATTGCCCCCGCCGTAAAATGAGACAGCGCCGGAAACGGTTGGTATAGCACGCATCTGTACCGGCGTCCAAATCACCCCCTGTCCATAGTTGTCGGAGTCCAGATGTACAATCCCGATAAACCGCTGCTCTTCAGAGCGAAACTGCACAAAGTATCTCTGGCACTCTGCCAGCTCCCCGGCATAATCCGGCGTCTCAAAGAGCTTCCAATTGCTCTTCTCGTCCTGGTAAGCGAGGGTTTGGGTGGAGCCAAACTCCAGCTTAGATGCTTGCAGGAGTACGCTGTTGCCTGCCGAGACGATAACGCTACAAAAAAACCTGTCCGCCGTATTGTCATAATTAAACTGGACAAATCCAAACGGTTTGATAATGTTTATGATATTTGTCCACGCACTCGGTTTTTCCTCCGGGGCAGACGTGGACATCGATAGCAAGTCTCCATCAACCAGTCCAGAGAGGCAAACTGTTTCTCCCAATAGACGGTCATTTGGAATGCCCAAAAATTGCATAAATTCCAGATTCCCTGTTGTAGCGGTTAAAGTGATTCCATCGATGCCCAGGGTTGCAGTGCCTTCCCCACTCAGCTTCCATCTGTCTATGAATCCCCCTGAACCGGCATGGCTCGTCTCCACCCTCTGGTTAATGGGAAACTGCCCGCCGCCCTGCTGGGAGCCGCCACCCACGAAATACCAGTTGTCCAGGATGTTTCGGCGTGGCGACGTGCCCCCTCCTGCCGCTTTGTCCAGCAGCGCGTCGATCTCCTCACCGCTGTATTTACTGGTGTAGTACCCGGCCGGTTCTTCTTCCGCTTCGCTGGCCGATAATTTCCGCTCAAGTGCCGCTACACGCTCCTCCAGAGTCAGTTCCATTTTTTCACCTCACACAATTAGCCGACGGCCAAGCCGATCCAGCATCACCTTTCCATTTTTGTCCTTCATTTGCCCTGATTGGACCTCTTTAGGCACGCCATAATACAGAATGATTCCACCTGGCCCTCCGGTTCCGCCAGCGCCACCAGAGCCTCCCGTTCCTGGAACCCCGTTAGATAGAGACACGGAAATGTTGCATCTTGCGCTGGGCCATGAATTACTGTTTAGGTTTACGGTGTAGCTTCCCCCTCCGGGGCCTCCTCCTCCTCCTCCTCCATGGCCTCCATCCCCACCGTCTCCAATGCTTGCCTTTGCCGCTGGTGGCGGAGGAGTAGCGCCGTTCCCTCCTGGACCGGGCGTTAGAGAGAGTGAGCCATTGAATGTTTTTTCTTCCTCAAAGTTAAGCCCGGTATCCACATCGACATATACGGAGCCTGAGCCTCCCGGTCTACCGCTTGCACCTACCGCAGCGCCGCCGCCTAGACCTCCATTGCTATTTCCGTTTACTGATACCGCATAAACAGAACTATTATCAAAATAGCCGCGTTTTGATGCACTTCGGTCGGCCCCTTTTGCACCTGGGCCAAAATCACCGATGTGGTTACCCTCGATTATCTCCCAAGACTCTTCTCCAGTTCCTCCGCTTCCGCGACCTCCCGCCTGGCCGGGTATACCCTTCTTTGCATACACTACTCCGGATATCTGTTCGGTAAATCCGTGCTCGATTGGTGCTCCGGAGGTGGATGTATGCTCCCCGAACGTGGTTGCCGTGCCCTCCGCATCCGAAGATCCGCCCGAGCCGGAATGAAAGGAAAAGACCTGGCCCGGCGTTACGTCCAGATTGACCTCATAGATGTCACCGCCGAGGCCGCCCTCCCCCCCTTCGCCGCCCTCTCCCCCAGGGCCCGGTGAGATGTTGCCAGAATCATACCAGAGGGGACTTCCGGGGCTCTTTTTTCCAGCGTCCCCATTTTCGCCAGCTTTGCCTGGCTTCCCTCCCCGGCCGCCGCCGATCAGTACGGCTCTGACATTGGTCACGCCATCCGGGACGGTCCATTGCCCATCCCCCGTCAGTATCTCAACCTGATCAAACAGAACCGACTCTTCATATTGCGGCGGTTTGTATCCAACCGTAATCTGTTCCGATGCCACCAGACTGCCGCCTATGGTGATTGCGGTGTCCTTGATGCACCCTTTGGATTTTCCTCCATATGGATGCTCAAAGGCCACCACATCACCCGGCCGCTCCCCGCCGTACACCACTTCATGGTCCAGCACCTCGATGTACTGATAGTATCCAGCCAGCCGCTGGGCCACGGCCGCCGAGTTGGTCAGAGAGACCAGGGTGGCCTCCTTGACCTCAATGACGTTGTCCACATCGTCCGCTAACACTGGCGCACGCACATCGCGGGTCATATGGACATACTTTTTCCCAGTGAGGGTGCCGGTCCCGGCGGAGAGCACGGCATAGTTGGCGCCGCTGGACTGGACGGAAAAACCGGAGGCCGCCAGATCATAGGCCGGCTCGCTGAACTGGATCACATCCCCGGCCACCGCCGTGCCCTCGAACAGCGTCACTTCTTCGGTCCCCTTGATGTATTTGTGCTCCAGCACCGACACCTCGGTGACCTTGCTCTCATAGGTGACCTTATCGCCCCAAAAGATTCGATCTGGCGGGATGGAGCTGGAGACGCCATCCCACAGGGATTCGATGCGCAGTACCCCGTTCTGGTCGGTCTTTGCATGGGCGCCGATGGCAAAGAGCACCTGTGCCAGATTGCCCCGCCGGGTAGCGATAGGCAGCCATCCATATAGCTTAATACCTGCGAATTTGCTCTGAATGATGTAGGGGATGGTGCAGATCTCCGCCACCAGCTCGTCCACCGTCTGACCGGTGTAGATGCCGCCGAGGTGATTGGACTGCTCCAGGAGAGCGACCGCATTGTTGGCGCTAATCTCATAGGTGTATTTTCCGGTACGCTGGACGCTCTCGATGTAATAGGTGCCCCGCAGCTTGTCCCGGTAGTAATACAGCAGTTTGTCATTCCGCCGGAAAGCGGTCAGGGCCGCGCCCGTCTCCTCGCTCCTGATATACAACTCCACGTTAAAGGTGCCAATTTCCAGAGTGTCGGACAGCAGGGCCACGGCGTCATAGACTTCTCCGTCCTGGATCTCGTCATCGCTAAAGGTCAAGTCTCCATAAACCAGCTTATTAACCGTGGCGCTCATACCGGCCTCCTTTGGGGCTTCTGTGCGTAGAATTGGACGGACAGGTTCCCCCATTTTCTGGTTTTCCCATTATCTGCCGTCATGCTGTCGCTCGTATCCTCGATGTACGCCCGGAAGCTCAATGTACCCGCTCCATAGGGAAGCACAACCTCGTGGGACTCCACTGGCTCGGTCAAGATTTCAAAAAGGGCATCATATTCCGTCTCAGACAATGCGTTGCTCCCGACGGTCATCTCATAGTCATAATAGGTCCCGATGATGTCCCGGAAGTGGGCGCCGCTTTTCACGTCTCCCGACAGCTTGCTTTCACTGACTCTGCCCTTCCGGGCCAGCTCTGTGACAATGACATTGAACTCCTGGCCATCGATTGAGAATTTCATCGTCTGATTCCCTCCACCAGCGGCGTGCCTGCCCGAGCATCCTCCCGTTTCAGTTCATAAGTCAGGTAACGGGTTAGTCCAGGCGCCGGACGTATAGTCAGGGTTCCGCTCAGTCCGCCTCCGCTCTCTTCCCTCACAATTTGCCGGATAAGGTTTTCCGGGGCCTCCAGGTTGCGGCCCTTCTTCTGGTCGCCCAACACCGCCAGAAACTCCCCGTTTGGCGGGATCACTGCTCCAGTGGCAAGCGCGGGTATGCTGGCGCTGCGGCCGGAGACTCCGCCGTATGCGCTTGGACTCAAGCTCTGCTGGGTGGCGGCGTTCATCTGGTTTACCCGCTTCTCCGCAGAATTGATCGCCATCATCATGGCGGCAATTCCGGCGGTGACCGCAACTACGGCCACACCCAACGACAACGCCGACTGGAACGCACCAACCGCCAGAGCCGCAGCGAACGCCGCCGCAGTAACTGCACCCAGGATAGTGACCACTTTCTCCGCGTCGGTCATAGAGTCCCACACGCCCGCCGCCTGCATCAGCAGGGAAAACAGCAAGCCAAAGGCCACGAACGCAAGCCCGGTGCTGGCCTTTGCCATAAGCATCGCCTTGTCCATTGTCATGAGAGATGTGGCCAGGCCGGTAATCATATCAATGGCCTTAATCGCACCAAGCGCAGCAATGCCACCGACAATCATCGTAAAAACATCATCTATGTTCCCCATACCCGCCACCCAGTTCACCACTTTAGTGGCCAGCTCCGTGAGGTCTGTTATGACTGGGGCGAGGGCCGTAGCCAGCTCGGCCGTGGCTGTCTGTAGCTCCAGTGTCGCGTCCCGGCTTTCTACCAGCTCCGGGTTGGCCTTGGCCCACGCTTCATACACACCCTTTAGCGGCCCCTGTGTCAGGACATTCAGCGCGAGTTCCTGCCTTTCAGCCTCCGTGGTACACATGGCGAGGTTGTTCGTGAAGTTCTCTGCACCATAGCCAATACGGTCAAGCACTTCTGCAAACTGCCCGGTCGCCTCTCCGGTCGCCAATGTCTCCTGTAAGCTGTCCGCAAGGGATTCGATTTTCACAGTATCCGGGAAGGTGATAGCCGCGTTTGCCAGCCCCTCCACCGCCTCTTGAAGCCGGTTCTCCGGCACACCAGCGGCCAGGAGGTTTGACACTGCCTCAATGCTGCTGTCCGTTTCGCCGCTCACGGTATTCAGCTTCTGCATAGCTTCCCGGGTAGTGCCCAGGCCGACACCTGCCGCGCGTGCGTTCTGATCCAGCATGGACAGGTCGCCCCGCAGCTCGTCCGTGGACTCCATCAAATCCATCATCCCGCCGGCCAGGTCTACCAGCATATCAGCCCCAAATCCGAGACTGATTGCGCTGCTTACGTCATCTACGGAGTCCTTGAGGTCTTTCAGATCATCTTCAATGCCGCGGGCGGCACGGCCAGCGTCCCGTTCTGCTTCCCGGAAACTGCTGCCGATGTCCTCTACCTCCGAGCCTGCGCTGCGCGCGGCCCGCTCGACTTTTCGGGTGCCTCCCTGGATGCCGGAGGCGGCGCGGTCTGCATCCCGTTCCGCCGTCCGAAAACCGCTGCCGATGCTTTCTGTCGCATCCCCAGCGCCACGGGCCGCCCGCTCGACCTTCTTCATGTCACGCTGGATGCCAGTGGCGTCAATTTCAGTATTGATAACGATGGAACCATCGAAGTCAGGCACGCGCTCACCCCCTCATTCTCTGTTCAAATTCCGTCCGCGCCCGATCCCGCTCAGGGTCCGCCTCCCGCAGCTCCAGCAGCTCCGCCATGTCCAGCCAGAGCCGCTTTTCTTCTTTGGTCAGCAGCCCCTTCTCGCGGCGGCTTCGCAGGCTGATCATACGCTGGAAGGTCGTATCCTCGTGGAGATCCAGAAACAGCATACGGAACTTCCACCAGTGCATCTTTACCGTCTGAAGGTCTATCCCGTGCGTCTGCAAGATTGCCGAATAGATGTATGCCCCGTCCTGGTCAAAGCTGTAAAGCCGCCTGCCGCCGGTCTCCCTGGGCTGCTCCCCGCCATCCAGGAAGCGCACTCCCTCCCGGACGGCCTGGGTAAAATCCGGCGGCTGCTCCTGATAGAGCAGGCGGCAAAGCACCACTTGCCGCTCAAATCCAGTCAACCGAGGATCTTCATAGGCGCTCATGATACGCAGCCCAACCCGGAAATCCGTATTCAGCGGATAGCGTACCCCGTCAATGCGAACCGACTCGGGGAAACGGGTCAGCATGGGGTTCATTCCATCACGTCCTCCGCCGGCTCCTTCAGATAGCGGTCAAGCTCCCCCTGACGCGCTTTCCGAATATAGGGCGTCACGCCGCGAAAGAAACGGGCCGCCATTGCCACGCTGTCCCGACTGCCAAATACGGTCTTCGCCGTCCCAGGCCCAAAGGTGCGGTCAATTCCTTCCCTCAGAAAAGCGAACGCCTCCCGGGTAAGCGCCAGTTCCGCCCGCGATTTCTCCAGCTTGCTTCCTTCTCCCTCCGCAATGGCGGCGGAGCGGGCCTTGATGTCGTTTTGGCGCTCCTCGAACTCCGCTGCCAGGGCGTAGAAGTTTTCCGCAAAGGACACATCCGTGGGATAGAACTCAATGACCCGGCTCTCGTCGTTGTCGATACACAGACGCACCGCCTTCCCGGCGATGTTCAGGCTGTCCATATGTTATCCCTCCAATACAGACGATCCAGGGGTAAAGGTGAGCTTGCCGGCCGTGATGGCCGCAGTGCCATAGGTGCGCTCCCCAATCCAGTGGATGTTGTATGGAATCTGTAGCCCCTTGGTGCTGCCGCCGTAGGACTGGACGGCTACAATAGCCTTTTGCGTCCATGCGTCGTATTTCCCCTCGCTTTCGGCGAAGATGTTTACGCAGCAGAAGGTCTTTTCCACGTCGGTGAGGGTTTTCTTGTCCCGTACCACGCTGTAAAGCCAGGCAAAGAGCTTGCTTTCCCGCTTGGCATAGTAGGGTTCCACGCTGGTCTGCTCCTCGTACTTGTCCAGTGTGGTGGCGGTAACGCCGGTCACATCGGTTACTGTTTCCACGTTGGGATTCATCTCCAGCGACAGTTCTTCAATACGATCACCCTGGAGCTCCCACTCAGGGGATTCCGCCTCTCCCACATCTGCAAACAGCTTGAACTCTGCGCGTTTGACTGCTCCGGTTCCGGTAATAGTAGGGTCAGCCATTGGGTACAACCTCCTTCTTGATAGTCAATTCGATTTGTACTTGATACAGCCCCGCCCCGTTTTGAGAAATATCGTAGAGCGTGGCATACTGAACCGCGATTCCTTCCACGGAATAACGTCCGGGCAATTCTGGATAGTTCCCTTGATCTTCCTGATCCTCCAGCCAGCTCGCCAGGGACTCCAGAAAGTCGTAGTTTTCAGCCCGATCCGCCTCGTCCCCTGCGCACTCCAGGGCAAAGAAGTGGTATCGGCTGGTATAGTAACGATTACCGACCACATCCTGGGTGGCCGTTCCACCGCCCGCAGGGGCTAGGGAGTAAGAGGGCGGTGCCGTCCTGGTCAGGTCGGTCAGAATTTCACCCAGTGGACGGAGCTCCATTCCCTCGCAGCCCTCCAAAAAGTCTTGAAGTGCCTGCAAAATACTCACAGCACCCTGCCTCCCCTATAAGCTCGATTTGCCTCAGCCACAATGTCGGCGGTGTGCACCCGTTTCATGCGGTCAAACCATCTGGCCCCCCGCTTGGGGGCCCCGTGGAATTGCAGCTTTTTCCCGGTATACTTTTTGGGGGCTTTCGGTGAGAAAAATCCCACCAACTGTCCCCCCTCATGCAGCGGGACGTTCGGCCCCATAACCCTGCCTTCGCACAGATAGTGCGCGTAGGGCACCGTCCACTGTACCCGTCCAGAACCTACCACTGTTCCAGTGATTCCACTGTTACGCAGCGCCCCGGACTGGAATGGCAGAAGCGGCTCTGAAAAGCGGAGAACACTGGAATCTATAGCCCGCTGGGCTCTTTGCAGCCCTGCCTTCCTCTTCCGCTTGAAATGCGGATTCCAGTGGAAGCTATAGCTCATTCCATCACCGCCTCCACATGGGACAGCCTGCCGAAGTCCAGGCGGTCCGCCTCTGATACCCGGAGGCCGCCCAAGGCCACGATGTCCTTGGCCGTCCTCACTGCCCCGTACCCTTCGCCCTTTGCCGCGTAATCTCCGGCCTGAATGGCTACGGTGATGGGCATATAAACCTTGACGCCATTCGACGCCGAGGCCCCGGTCTTGCGAAGCTGTTCACCCCGTCTGTCCTCCCACAAGCAGCCGGTGACCACTTCTGCGGTGTAGCTTTCGTCTGCGCTTCTGCGCCAGATTGTTACGGTATGCGGCCACACAGCGATTCACCTCCCCGGTACAGCAGGCCGGTATTCCCCAGCCACATCCACGCGGCATCCCGCCGTTTCTGCGCCGGGCTGGCCGTCTGTGCATAGGTCCGGGACCAGGAGCCCACGCTTTCCGACGCTACAACGCCAGCGCCCTCTTCCCGCTCGGCCTTGTACTCCTCCGCTACGGCGCATAGCGCCATCTGGCACCGCTCCAGCAGCTCCGGGTCCAGGTCGGCCGCCGTCCTGCCCAGGGTCAGCTCCTCCAGGCAGGCGGCGGCATCCCGGCTGAGTGCGGGCCACTCCGCCGCGGCGATCCTGTCGCCGTGATAGATCCCCTTATAAAATTCATATCCTGCTGTCAGCATGGCCCGCCCCCCTGTTCCTTAACCTGCGCCGGCCACCTTGCGCACCCGGGCCAACTTGGAGTTAGTCACCCGGTAGCCGGTATTCATCTCCACCTGGGCCAGAGAGCCCGCAAACCGCTCGGAGTCGATGATGCGTGCCACCTCGAAGTTGCTCACCACGGACAGGGTCTCATGGTAGTACATGACATACTGCACCTTGCTCATGTCCACAGTCTTCTGCGCACCGGTGTGGTCGTAATACTTGATGCTGCCGGTGGCACCATTGGCCTCCACGAAGGTGAAGCCCAACCACTGGCCCACGTTGCCGGTGGCCGCGATACGGTCGTTAGTGCTGGGAGTGAAATCCTTGCCTGCCGCCTTGAGCACCAGGCCATAATACTCCGGGGTGCACATGACCACGTTGGCCCGGCCTTTGTCCTTCACGATCTCGGTACGGGTGTCGATCAGGTCAGACTTGACGGTATCCTCCGTGATGGCCGCCGTTGCAGTGGCCGCCTTACCCTCCTGGGCCAGGCAGGCGATGCCGCACTGCATCCAGCCCTCCCGGCACTCCTGGATAGCGGTGGCCAGATACTCGTTGCCCGCCGCGAAGCTCACCGCCGCGGCCTGGACGCCATAGATCTTCTTGGACTTCTGGAAGTTGTTGTTGATCTGAATGGGGATCAGCGTATCAGCGGCCACCTCGTCAGTGAAGTCCCGGCCAGGGGCGCCAGCCTCCACGGCGCTGGTGTTGAGCTGGTGGACGAAGATTTGGCCGGCGGGGCCAGTCTCGTACTTGTCGGTGCAGGTCACACCGGGCACCAGAATCGGGTTAAAATACAGGTTGGGCTCCAGGATGGCGGAATACCGCTCGTCCACATGGAGACCGTTATAAGTGACAGACATCTCTCATACTCCTTTACGCTTTTTTCTTGTAGAACGGGTTGTTTGCATAGAAGGCATCCAGATCCCCGCCCCCTGCCGGTGTCCGGCGGATCGGGCTGCCGGGCTTGACGATCTCCGGGGCGGGCTTGTCCCCCTCAAACAGATAACCGTCAGACTCCTTCAACGCCTTTAGCTGCTCCTCCAGGCCCACCAGGCCGGCGTCAGTCAGCTTGAGGGCGTCCCGGTTGATGGACTTGGCCACCAGCTCCGGGTTCTTGGCTTTAGCCGCTGTCAGGGCCGCCTTGAGCGCGTAGTCAAACCGAACGGCCTCTACCTTCTGGTCGGCCTCCTGCTGCATCTGCTGGGCCTTGGCCTTCCACTCCGGGTCGTAGCCCTCCAGCTTGCCGTTGGCCTCGGAGAGCTGGGCCTGGAGCCCGTTCGCCCTGGCCTCCAGGGCGTCAAACTTGTCCTTGCCCACATAGCCGCCGTCCTTCAGATTGGCCAGCTTGACACCTTCGGCGGCGTCCAGCTTCTCGGTCAGTTGCTCAAAGGACAGGGGGCCGCCCTCAAAGAAGGGCTTCAGATACTCGTAGTTCATGCTATTTCCTTTCCCGCCCGCGATTTTCCTTATAAGCGCGCGGCCACTCCGCGCCGGGGCGTCCCGGCATTTTAAGCCCGGCCGGGGATGGGCGGATATGAACACCGGAGTCTCAGCCGCCCGCCCGCTCGCGGTCGTACTGGCGTTTGAGTCCGGTCTGTTCCACAAGGTCGGTCTGGCGTGCCCGCCATTCCTTCAGCTTCGCCTTGGCCTCCTCCTGGGGCTGCCCGGCGGCCTTCATGGCCTGCTGCTCCCGCTTCCAGCGGCGGATCTGCCGCTCTATGTACCTCTGGCGCTGGCTGGCCACCTTTGTTCGGACCGGATAAAGCTCCTCAAAACCAAATGGTCGAAACAGAACTCATCCCTCGTGTGAAAGAAATAGCCGGAGAAATCGGAGCGTATATTATCGACTTTCATCAACCATTGTTAGGTGCAAGTAAAGAATTCCCGGATAACGTACACCCGGATGATGCCGGCTCTGCTCTTATGGCACAAATCGCGTATAACAAGATAAAGGATGCGCAAGTCATTAAGCCAAACATTTCCGTAACCAAAGGTGAAATAATAAAAGAAAGCATAGCCGTAGTAGAAAAAGGAAGTACAGTCACTTTCAAACCGGAACCGGCAAAAGGTAATTGGAAATGGAACGGACCACAAGGGTTTACCTCCACCGACCGGATTATTAAACTGGAGAATGTACAACGCGGAGGTACGTATACTGCTGTCTACACAGATATGACAGGCAACCGAAGCATTATTAACTTCCTGGTCTCCATCAAAGGCGAACAAGGTAGCGCTATTACTCCCCAAGTGCAGGATATGCAGGGAAGATGGGCCAAAAGTAGCTTCATACGCGTTAATCCAGGGGGAAATGTAACTCTTGCACCAGAAGTAGAAAATGAAAAAGATGGTTCGTGGGCATGGACTGGTCCAGAAAACTTTTTTGCTGGAACACGAGAAGTCCGTTTACAAACTGTACTTCCTACACAAGCCGGCAAATATACTGCTACATATACGGACGATTATGGATGCCAAAGTTCTATAGACTTTACCATAGCAGTGGAGGGAACTACCATCTGTCCTGAATTGATATCTTATATTAATTACGGCGGATGGAAGAACGTTAATGAAATGGAGGTAAAAGAGGGCGACAGTGTAACCTTCGGACCACATCCATCTAATGGTGACTGGCATTGGGAAGGTCCAGACGGCTTTACTTCCGACCGTCGCGAAGCTACCGTTTCCAACTTCAACAGCCAAAAGGCAGGTGAATACATCGGTACATTCACCAACGCTGTCGGATGTCGGGTGGAATTGACCATCACTTTGAAACTAAAGAAATAACAAAGATGAGAAACAACATACTGAATCTGCTTCCCTATACAGGGAAGCAGATTTTTAGCAGACTGACTTTCACTTTTCTAATCGCTGCACAAAGTATAGCAGCACGCAATGTAGAAATTACTCAATTTGGTGCTGTAGGAGATGCGACAACACTAAATACGAAAGCACTACAAATGGCTATCGACACCTGCGCCGAAACCGGAGGTGGCGAAGTAACAGTACCACCGGGAACGTATATTACAGGGACAATCTACCTACGCAGCAACGTAGAATTGCATCTTTGTCGTGGCTCCATTATCCGAGGTAGTTATCACAATCCGGAAGACTACCCTACCCGCTCTCTCATTGTAGCAGATAGCATTGAAAATGCAGGTATCTCCGGGTCAGGTATCATTGACGGTAATGCACGACATCCTGAATTTCAGAAGAATTATCGCCTCAACGATGGCAAACGTCCTTATGCCATTTACTACAAAGATTGCAAAAGAATGTCTCTGCGTGATATAGAAGTGCGAGATGCCGCAGGATGGACCATACGTTTGTTCCATTGTGATGGAGTGATTGTAGACGGGATTTCTATATTTTCCCTTTCCATGGGAAACAATGACGGCATTGACGTAGATGCACGAAATGTCAATATCACTAATTGCCACATTGAATGCGATGATGATGGTATTTGTCTGAAAAGTGATGATCCTAATTTCATGGTAGAAAATATCACAGTGACCAATTGTATCATCGCATCCAATTGTAACCCGATCAAGTTTGGCACAGCTTCATGGGCAGGTTTCCGCAATATTACGTTTTCCAATTGCGTGATCCGTCCGACTACGGAAAGTAATATCTGGGACTGGTCAAAAGAATACCGCCATATAGCTCCAAAAACTCATACCGGATTATCCGGAATTGCTATTGAATCTGTAGACGGAGGCATCATAGAGCAGGTGACTTTCAATAATATCAGTATGGAGGGCATCATTACGCCGATTTTCATTTGCCTGAATCATCGTCGAATGAACCAACATAGTGGTCAATCTGGAATTATCCGCAATTTATTGTTCAGCAACATTACAGCAAAAGCCGAAGGCATTATCCCCACCCTAATCGCTGGCACACCTACCGGACGTATCACGGATATTACCTTACGTGATATTACCGTAGAACATGCTGGGGGTGAGAAAGCTATGACCAAATCTCTTCCGGAAAATTTGAAAGGATATCCGGAAAATCGTATGTATGGCAAAGAAAACCCGGCTGGCGGACTTTATATCCGTCACGCAGATAATATTCTAATAGAAAACTTCCGCATCCGACAACGTAACACAGACGAACGCCCATCTATTTTTCTTGATGATGCAACTGATATACATATAGAAAAATTGCAATCAACAGGTTCCATAGCCAAGAAGATGATAGAACATTCTAAATGCAGTAACATAACCATTGATGGAAGGGTAGTAAAATAAACTAATCACATCAGTATTTGTGACATTTCTGTATAGACTAACGACATCTTAAATAAAATAGATACTAATGTCACAAAATAACAATGAGTAATTGCTTCTATATACTACTTTTGTAACAGTATAATAGAAAACACCTTCAAAAGTATTATCATGAACAAACATTTATTACTAGCTCTAACACTCTGTGCATCCTTGCATGGTTACGGACAAAAGATGCATCAGTTGGTATCTCCAAATGGTAACATACAAGTTTCAATAAACATCTCTGATAAAATCTATTACGATATAGTCTGTCAGAAAGATACATTGCTGAAACAATGTAACCTTCAAATGCAATTAGGGGATGAAGAAGCCGGAAACCATCCAAAACTAATAAAGGCGAACAGAAAAAGCATTAACGAATCACTAAAACCGATCATTGCCCTAAAGCATTCAACGGTCTCTAATAAATACAACCAACTCCAGTTGAAGTTTAAAGGAGATTATTCGGTAGAATTCCGCGCCTTCGACGATGGCATCGCTTATCGCTTCATTACCAACAAAAAAGGAATGATTGAAGTTGGTAACGAAATATTCCAAGTAAACTTTCCCGAGAACTATCTGTTGCACATGCAGCAACCGGGAGGATTTAAAACAGCTTATGAGGAAGAGTATCGTCATGTACAGAGCCAAGAGTGGAAAGCGACCGGTTCAATGGCTCTCCTTCCTCTGCTGATTGATACACGTAAAGATTATAAGATTCTAATCAGCGAATCTGCATTGGCCGATTATCCTGCACTTTTCCTGAAAAGTAATGACCGGAACGGAATGTTATCCGTATTTCCCAAGGTACCTCTTGAATTCGGAGAAGATGGAGACCGTAGTCTTAAAATTCTAAAAGAAGCAAATTATATAGCTAAAACCAATGGACAACGTTGCTTCCCCTGGCGTTACTTCGTCATTACCAAAGATGACGGACAGCTGATAGAAAACACCATGACCTATAAACTGGCCGATAAGAACGTATTGGAAGATACCTCCTGGATTAAACCCGGACTAGCTAGTTGGGAGTGGTGGAACGGTGCTACTCCTTATGGGCAGGATGTAGACTTCGTAGCAGGCTGTAATCTGGATACTTATAAATATTTTATCGACTTTGCCGCTCATTACGGAATCCCCTATATAATCATGGACGATCTTCCGATCTCATGGACGAAGGTTGGGCTAAATCAACAAGAGATCCCTATACTCCCAATCCGAAAGTGGATTTACATGAATTGATCCGCTATGGTAAAGAAAAAAATGTAGGTATCGTGCTTTGGTTGACATGGCTGGCAGTAGAAAACAACTTCGATCTATTCGAAACATTCGAAAAATGGGGAGTGAAAGGCATAAAGATTGATTTCATGGACAGAAGCGACCAATGGATGGTGA
>ENA-OPTX01000679-OPTX01000679.1-human-gut-metagenome-genome-assembly--contig:-NODE-679-length-17186-cov-3.154223_pt1 | contig 17186 bp, 13 predicted proteins | sample MGYA00241465_ERZ501922 | MGnify/ENA primary metagenome ERZ501922 (study PRJEB25962, sample SAMEA2042399) | human gut metagenome | biome: human gut; feature: human-associated habitat; material: faeces...
TGCGCCCACCACTCCACTCGCAATCATCAGTACCCTGACTCTGCAATACTTCCCAAAACTGGTTATAAATATCATTATCGGTAAAAACCGAATACGTTCCATAAACAGCAGCTGTTGCATCCTCTTCGGATTTAAAGAAGTTTTCAGGACTCAGATTAGACTCCGGTATCAGATTCATATCCGTACATGAGTTCATCATGACCGAACTCAATATTATAAATGCTATTTTTTTCATAAACTACTTAGACTCTTTTAGAATTTAACATTCAAACCAAACAATACTGACTTTGCAAACGGATAAGAGAATGCATCATATCCGGCTCCCAGGTTATCCTGACCATATTTGCTGACTTCCGGATTATCACCAGAATAGCTTGTTATCGTAATGAAATTCTGCAAAGAAGCATACACCCGTAATCCCGATACATACTTTGTAAAACTCAAAAATTCAGTAGGCACATTATAACCTAACGTGATATTTTGGAAACGCAGATAAGAACCGTTTTCCACATATTGATTGGAAACACGCATTACAGCCTTTGAACGGAGTGGACGTGGCAACGGAGCATTTTGATTATCAGGCGTCCAATAATTCATCGTTGAAGCAAACATATTTGTTGATCCCTGCATATTCTCCATAGTAACTCTCGTACCGTTATAAACGTCATTTCCGATCGTGAAAATCGTATTTACATTCAAATCAAAATTTTTGTAAGAGAACGTGTTATTGAATCCTCCAAAAAGCTTTGGCTGTGCACAACCGATAATCGTACGATCAAGATCGTTGATCACTCCGTCAGGAACACCATCCGGGCCACTAATATCTTTATAGCGGATATCGCCAGGTTTAGCTGTCGGCTGCGCAGAAGATGCTATGTCATCCGTCGTACTGAAAAGTCCGTCATACACATATCCGTAGAACGTTCCTAAAGGCTGTCCGACCTGTATGATACGCCCCAAATGTATTCCGGTTTCATCCTGGCCTGGCTGACTCGGATAAATAAATGAGACATCACCCAAATCCAATACTTTATTCTTGTTATAAGTAAGGTTCAAACTCGTATTCCAAGTGAAATCACCTTCTATCGGCGTCGCATTGATCGCTAATTCAAAACCTTTATTTTCGACTTCTCCAATATTTTTCAGACCGGAAGAGAAACCTGAAGACCCCGGTACTTTCACTTTCAACAACAGATCACGGGTTTTCTTGTAATAACCATCAATAACTACAGTCAAACGGTTATTAAAGAAGCCGAAATCGATACCGGCATCGAACTGGGCAGTTGTTTCCCACTTCAGGTTCGTATTGGCAACTTGCGACGGATAATAGCCAGTCACCTTATCTCCACCTGCCACATAACCATTCGAACCCAACAAAGCATACGCAGGGTAAGTACCAATTCCATCTTGGTTACCTGTGATACCGAAACTTACACGAGGTTTCAAATTACTAAAGATATTCAAGTCTTTAATAAAAGATTCCTCAGAAGCTCTCCATGCCAAAGCAGCAGAAGGGAAATACCCCCAGCGGTTGTCCGAACCGAAACGGGATGAACCGTCTGCACGGATAGAAGCAGTCAACAAGTATTTATTATTCACTGTGTAGTTAACACGAGCCAGGTAAGAATTCAAAGCCCATTTCTTAACTTCAGATCCAGGAGCCGTATAAGTCGTCCCCGATCCTAAATTATTCATCTGCAAATTATCATTCAAGAAACCATAAGAACCGGCATTAAAACCATCATAGGCCGATTGCTGTTGCGTATATCCGACCATACCCGTAAAAGAGTGTACACCCCATGTATTCGTATAAGTCAGGATATTTTCGTTAATCCACGTATAAGTGTTATTCGAGATTTTCTTGGCTTCTCCATTCTTTTGGCTACCGGAATAAACAGAACGGGGATTATAACTTTTGTTGGTGGCATAATCAATATCAATTCCAAAAGAAGATTTGAACTTCAATCCCTTAATTATATTCCACTCAACAAATGCATTGTTTAATGATCGGAAATTGGTATGCCAATCCACCTTTTCGTTTATAACTCCAACCGGGTTGTCAAATGTAATGACGCCATTATTGTCACTAAACGTATAACTTCCGTCATCTTGCATCACAGGCAAATTCGATGGCGTAGTCAAACGGGACTGCAAAACAGAATTTCCAACACGGTTATTGTCGACTTTCGTCATCGTCAGACTTAATCCCAGATTTATCGTTGAAGAAATCTTATGATCAATATTGGCTCGGAAAGCATATTTTTTCATTTCAGATGCTTTGATTACTCCTTCCTGGTTGAAGTAATTGAAAGAAGTCAAGAAAGTCGTTTTATCATTACCACCGGAAACCGTCAACTGGTAGTTTTGTGTCAGGGCATTCTTATTGGATGTCAAATCCTGCCAATCCGTCGTAGCTGGAGTCAGACTTTCATCATAAATTGCTGCCCCACCGGAATTTACCAATGCCTCATTTGCCAGTTTCTCAAATGAACGGGAATCCAGCAAGTCATATTTCTTATAGATATTCTGAATACCCCAGTAAGCATCAAATGCGACAGAAGTCTTACCGCTTTTACCCTTTTTGGTCGTTACGATAATAACACCATTAGCACCACGGGAGCCGTAAATAGCAGTCGAAGAAGCATCCTTCAAAACTTCTATCGATTCAATATCCGATGTCGGGATTGAATTCAGCGGGCTTAATGCCGTCTGACTTGCATCCGCACTCGGATAAACCGGCATGCCGTCGATGATATACAACGGTTCATTACCGCCGGAAATAGAGTTACCGCCACGGATACGGACGGTGGAGCTTGCACCCGGCATTCCAGAATTCTGTACCATATACAAACCGGAAGTACGTCCTTGCAACATCTGGTCTACGGATTTCACACTGATACCCTGCACCTTGTCTACCTGGATGGAACCGACTGCACCGGTCAAGTCACTTTTCTTTACCGAACCGTAACCGATCACAACCACTTCTTCCAGATTCTGAGTATCTTCGGATAAGATAATCTTCAAAACAGACTGACTGCCTACAGGCACTTCCTTGGTCAGATAACCGATGTAAGACACGACTAACGTTGCAGCAGGCTTGTCCAGTGCCAAAGTAAACTTACCATCGACATCCGTCACCGTTCCGACAGATTCCGAATCTTTTTCGATCACGTTGGCACCAATAATAGGCTCGCCATTGATATCCGTAATCACACCACTGACCATTTTACCCTGCTGTGCAGACAAAGAGATCGTAGTCGTTGTTCCACCTGCGGACAATAATATATACGAACCATCGACAGAGTATTTCACATCCGTTCCGGCGAACAGATTTGCCAAGACTTCCTCCAGAGAGGCTTTCTTCAAATTAACAGACACTTTTCTGTCCACATTCACAAACTTGTTGTAAATAAACAGATAATCAGTTTGTTTCTCAATATCGTTCAACACATTCTCAAGTTCGGTGTTACTTCTTTTGATCGTAACATTTACATTCTGAGAACTGGAGTTTTCTGCATGCATGCAGAAAATGAAAACGAATAATAACAAAGTGGTTATTCTCATGACTCTAAAAAATTGTTTACATCGAGGCCTTTTTACAGAATAAGACATCGACAAAGATTTTTTATTCATATCTTTGGAAATCAAATTTATTAATACAGTTAAATAATTGTGTTAAGTCTATGCCGGTAAGTGTGGGGACACTTACCGGCATTTTTCTCAATAAAAGGTTAACCTTTTTCCTTCATCATAGGCATTATATTTTAAGATTAGACATTACTTTATATAAATAACCGATTCATCTTTGTTCCGTTCAAACGTATACTTAGCATCTTTTTGTAGGATATGCAATGCCTTGTCTATACCGTCCGATATCCGGAATTTACCACTACAGATATAATCGGTTAATTTGGGGTTTTCTATAATAACATGTATGCCGTAGCACTTTTCGAAACGGGACATCAACTCCTTAAAATTCATATCTTTAAAACAAATCAATCCCTCTTTCCAGCGGAAAGGATCAAAGTCCGCAATCGATTTCGACTGTAAATGGCCATTGATCAAAGAAACCTGTTGATTAGGCGCCAAAACCAAGGTTTCCGACGGATTCCTCTTATCCGATACCCGTACCGAACCTTCCATCAGTGACGTACAGAAATCCTCGGAGTCACTGTATGCCTCCACGTTAAATTTCGTTCCCAGCACCTCGACATTACATTTGTTCGTCTGGACAACAAAAGGTTTGTCTTCATTGTGAGTTACTTCGAAATAAGCCTCTCCATCCAAGGTTATCTCTCGCTTATTGCCCGTAAAGACAGCCGGGTAGCGCATTTCGGAACGGGCATTCAGCCAAACGTTCGTACCATCCGCCAAAGTCAGGTTGGCACGCTGGCCGGCAGGAACTGTGATCGTATTCATTGCCTCGCCTATCTTACAGATTTCCGACTTATAGAAATACGTTCCGCTAGCGACAGTAATGGCAAACACGGCCGCGATCTTTATGGCTTCGAGCAAGACAGTTCGATAGAAAGGACGGGATTTCTTTTCCATCCCGGCCACCTTCGTACTGCCCGACAGGATCATCGCATCGAAAAACTCACGTTCCTTGAAAAGCTCTTGCTCGTTTTCGGGAGAAGATTCCAGCCAGATACGGACAGCTTCTTTCTCTTCACGGGAAGCTTTTCCATCAAAGAATTTATATAATGTTTCTTTTTCCATTTTTTCCGTTTCTGTTTATAAAGCAAATAAGCAGGAAATATCCCTAACGGAAAAGGGATTTTTTGAAGAAAAAGTTTCAACCAGACACCATGCACTTGGAATTTACCCGTCATTTTTTCTTATTTATCGCCAGATATCGAAAATTTTTCACGCCAGTCGGACTTTTGTCGACAACCGTCAGCAGACTTGCCGACAATTGTTGACAGGCAAGTATCAGCAAAAGAATTTTGGCAGGAAAGCCAGTAAAGGGAAATAATCTTTTAAAGCTACACGCAAGACTTTTAAAGCCTTGGTAATATGGAACTCCACCGTTTTCGTCGAGATACCCAAGGCTACCGCAATCTCCTTATGGCTTTGGTTGTTGTAGCGGCTGCGAACAAAGATTTCGCGTGTCTGTTCGGGTAATGTTTCCAACGCCTTGTCGACAAGCGACTGCAACTCGTCAGTAAACAGCTTTTCAGGATTACAAGCTTCGAGGGTAGCGATGCGCAGGTTCAGTTCCCAAGTGTCACAATCCTTCAAATACTCGACTATCTCTTCTCGAGTACGCAAACGTTGCAAATAATTCAGGCATTTGTGCTTGATGACGGTTAGAATATAGGCCGGAACATTCGAGTCAGGTGCAAGTTTTCCCCTATTTTCCCAATAATACATCAGGCTTTCGATCGCAATATCTTCCGCAACCATACTGTCGCCTACATAGGTGTTGGCAAAATGAACAAAACGACCTTTATAGTCAGTAAACAACTGATTAAAAGAATATATCTCGGATCCGCCTTTCATACATATAGAATCAAATCGCCGATAAAGATATACATAAATCCGGCTTGTCCACCTTTCTTGTAGGATTTTCCAGCATTTATCCTGGTAGACAACAAGGGTAACGATTTCTTCAAACAGATCAAACCGCGTTGCACTTGCAGCAAGTAAGACGTGCTTTGCATTCATATAAAAAGGGAGGGAGTGAAAAAATCATTCCCTCTTTTTATAGAGAGCCGTTATGTGTAGTCTGATACCTTTATAGATGCGGTTTTCGTTAATTTTTTCTGTTTCGATGGTAATTGTATCGAAATGGATTCTGTATTCTTTACTGGTTATGCTACATATTCTATATAGTATACATTCAGTTTCTGTTGATTATCTCACCCAATTTTACAGCTTCCGTAGCTGATAATACAGATAGTAGTTGCTTCGTCCGTATTTCTTTCAGACCGAATAGGCAAGAGTATGGGTCGGCGGGTCGAACTTGTCCGGTTGGCGTTTGTCCGGAAGCGATGCTTGTCCTTTCCAAAAGGATATAGGCTTGCTTGGAACAGGCTATACCTTTTTTGTTTACAGCCTATATCCTTTTTCCGGATAGGTTATAGGCTATTTTGATTAAATGTTGCGGATAGTTATTGCTTTCTCATTCACCTATTTATTCTGTACTTTGTTTTTTTAATGCTTATAAAAGGTGAAGGCAAGTGTTTTTGGGCCTTCACCCTGGGGGTGCTTGAAATATATGGTATACAGATAGAAGGTGAAGGATAAAAAGAGTGTTGCGTATAAAAAACAACTCCCGTCCCCCAAAATATGGAGCGGGAGCTGTTGGGAAATTATACACGTAGGTGTTTACCGATTCTTAATCCTGACGTTCGCGGCGAGGACCACGGTCTCCACGATCCTGACGGGGGCCACGGTCTCCACGTTCCGATCTCGGACCACGTTCTGGTCTCGGCGGGCGTTCTTCGTAACCTTCTGGTTTCGGCAGCAGCACTTTGTGGGATAATTTGAATTTACCAGTCTTGGCATCGATGTCTACCAACTTGACGCTGATAGTGTCGCCTTCTTTCAAACCTGCCTGTTCAACTGTTTCCAGACGTTTCCAGTCGATTTCGGAAATGTGGAGCAAACCGTCTTTACCCGGCATGAATTCAACGAATGCACCGTAAGGCATGATAGAAGAAATCTTTCCTTCGTAGATTTCGCCGATTTCGGGAACGGCAACGATAGCTTTGATGGAGCGGATAGCGGCATCGATTGTTGCTTTATTCGTTCCGGAAATTTCGATTTTACCCACTCCGTCTTCTTCTTCAATTGTAATAACGGCACCTGTCTTTTCCTGAATACCTTGGATGATCTTGCCGCCCGGGCCGATTACCGCACCGATAAATTCTTTACCGATTGTCATCGTTTCGATTCTCGGAGCATGAGGTTTCAGATCCGGACGAACTTCTGGCTGAGCTTCCATTATCTTGCCCAGAATGTGCGTACGGCCTTCTTTTGCCTGTGCCAATGCGTTTTCAAGAATTTCGTATGACAGACCGTCTACCTTGATATCCATCTGAGTGGCAGTGATACCGTCTTTTGTTCCTGTTACCTTGAAGTCCATATCGCCCAAATGGTCTTCGTCTCCTAAGATATCGGACAGGATAGCGTAGTTCTGGCCTTTGTTTTCAGAGATCAGCCCCATTGCGATACCGGATACCGGCTTCTTCATCGGAACACCTGCGTCTCTCAATGCCAGCGTTCCGGCACATACGGTTGCCATTGAAGAAGAACCGTTAGACTCTAAGATATCGGAAATCACACGTACCACATAAGGATAATCTGTCGGGATCATCCGTTTCAATGCACGATGAGCCAGGTTTCCGTGACCGATTTCACGACGTCCCACACCGCGAGAAGCTTTTGCTTCGCCAGTAGAGAACGGAGGGAAGTTATAATGTAATAGGAAACGTTCTTTTCCGTGGTTCAGTACATCGTCGATCATCTTTTCATCGGCTTTTGTACCTAAGGTAACAGTCGAAAGCGACTGTGTTTCGCCACGCGTGAAGATTGCAGAACCATGAGGACCTGGCAGGCAGTCTGTTTCGATCCAGATCGGACGGATTTCAGTAGTCTTACGACCATCCAAACGCTTACCCTCATCAAGGATGGCACGGCGCATAGCCTCTTTCTCTACATCGTGATAGTAGCGACCGATCATTTCCAGTTTCTCGTCCGTCAACTCCTCCTCGGAGAATTGAGCCTTGTATTCCTCGACGATTTTCTCGAATGCCTCGCTGCGTTCGTGCTTGCCGCTACCGGATGTGGCTACGGCGTAAGCCTTGGCGTAACATTTGTCGTGTACGTCCTTGCGCAACTCGTCATCGTTTACCTCGTGGCAATATTCACGTTTTACCAATTTGCCGCAAGCCTCGGATAATTCCAATTGAGCCTTGCATTGTACCTTGATAGCCTCGTGAGCGACCTTGATAGCCTCAAGCATCTCAGATTCCTGAACCTCGTTCATCTCACCCTCAACCATCATGATGTTGTCTATGGTAGCGGCAACCATGATGTCGATATCAGCTTTCTCCAATTCTGCGGAAGTTGGGTTGACGATGTATTTTCCATCCGTACGAGCTACGCGAACCTCAGAGATCGGTCCGTTAAAAGGAATATCAGAAACTGCCAAAGCGGCGGAAGCGGCCAAACCTGCTAATGCGTCCGGCAAATCTTCGCCATCAGCGGAGAACAATATAATATTTACATATACCTCAGCGTGGTAGTTGTCTGGGAAAAGAGGACGCAACGCACGGTCTACTAAACGAGATGTGAGGATTTCATAATCAGAAGCTTTTCCTTCTCTTTTTGTAAAACCTCCGGGGAAACGTCCAAAAGCGGAGTATTTCTCTTTGTATTCTACTTGCAACGGCATGAAGTCAACACCCGGGTTCGCGTCTTTAGCGGCACAAACAGTGGCGAGCAACACGGTGTTGTTCATACGAACGGTAACCGCTCCGTCCGCCTGTTTGGCCAATTTCCCGGTTTCGATGGTAATGGTTCTTCCATCACCTAACTCGATCGTCTTGTTAATTGGATTAAGCATAATCTTTTTTCTTATTTTTCTATCTGTCAAAAATTGGTGCAAATGTAATGAAAGTTTACCTGTAATTGCATGAAAATGAAAAGAAATAACAGTCTTAAAGCACTTTTTTTGAAAAAAGCCTTGAAGAAATACGGAATAATAGTGCCACAATTGTAAAATAATGTATATTTGCACCGGATTAGTAATATAGACAAACTGGAATAATGAAACAAATATCTACGAATTTACTAGCTGTGCTGTGTGTTATGTTGCTTTTGTTCACGGCTTGTAAGAAGAATTCTGATTTTACGGTGGAAGGTGTAGTGTCCGGCGCAGACGGCCAGATGATGTATCTGGAGAATGTAGGTGTGTCGACGGTAGAGTTGATGGACTCCGTAAAACTGACGGCGGCCGGTAAATTCAGCTTTACGAAGCCTCGTCCGGCATTCCCGGATTTTTATCGCTTGCGTCTGAATAACCAATTGATCAACTTCTCGGTAGATTCTACGGAGACGATCTCGTTCGTGGCCGATGCCGGGACTTTCGCTACTTCTTATAGCGTGGAGGGCTCAGAGAATTGCAAGGCGATCAAGAATATTACTTTGGCTCAATTAGATGCGAACCAAGCGATCCATCGTTTACGGAAAGAATCTGAGTCCGGTCTGTTGGCGGATTCCGTATATTCCCGCCAGGTGCTCGAGGCCGCCGAGGCTTATAAGGACGTGGCTCGTAAGTATATTTATTCCGCCCCGATGTCCGCTGCCGCTTACTTTGCCTTGTTCCAGCAAATTGACGGCTTGCTGTTCTTCGATTTGTATGACAAGAACGACTCGAAGGCTTATGGCGCCGTAGCCACCAGCTTCGATCACTATTATCCGGAAAGCCCTCGTGCTAAGCATCTGTATAACTTGGCTCTTCAATCGATAAAGGTGATTCGTAGCCAGCGCCCGATGGACTTGGATAAGGTGGAGAAGAAAGAGGTTAGTTTCTTGGATATCGAGTTGCCGGATGTACATGGGGAAAACACGAAATTGTCTTCTGTCGCTACAGGTAAGGTGGTGTTGATCAACTTCACGGCCTATATGTCCGAATGGTCTCCTGCCTTGAATATGGAATTTGGCGATTTATATACGAGGTACCACGATAAGGGCTTGGAGATTTACCAGATCTCTTTGGATAGTGATCTTCACTTCTGGAAGAACGCCGCTTCTAATTTACCTTGGGCTTGCGTGCGTGATCCACAGTCGGTTTACTCTCAGACCGCGGCGTTGTATAACGTGAAACAGCTTCCGGCGATCTTTATCTTGGATCGCAAGGGAAACTTGGTTAAACGGGTGGACGACGTGAAGAAACTTGAGGCTGACATCAAGTCCGTATTGTAAATTGTTCATGATTTAATCATCAGATTTATATGTTATAAAGCACTTTCGTAAACTTGTTCATCTTAGAAAGATAACCTAACTTTGCGGAGTCTTGAAATGATAAAAAAGGGGAGTTCCGGCCATATGACTTGGTCGGGATTCTTTTTTATTATGCGATAATCAATCAATATTAATATAAAGAATAAGGAGGATTTAGTATGGCTGTTAGTTATATGACAAAGGACGGCTACGATAAGATTTTAGCTGAAATCAACTATTTGGAGACCGTGAAGCGCCCTGAAATATCAGCCCAGATCGCTGAGGCGAGGGATAAGGGTGACTTATCCGAGAACGCTGAGTACGATGCCGCCAAAGAGGCTCAAGGTATCATGGAGGCTAAGCTTGCGCAGTTAAAAGGTTTGATCTCAAACGCCCGTCTGATCGATGAGAGTCGTGTGAAAACTGATGAGGTTCAGATTTTGAACAAGGTGAAAATTAAGAATACGAAGAATAACGCTGTCATGACCTACACGTTGGTATCGGATTCGGAGGCTAACCTAAAAGAAGGAAAGATCTCCGTAAGCACGCCGATCGCCCAAGGTTTGATGGGAAAGAAGGTAGGGGATGTCGTTGAGATCCGTGTGCCTTCCGGCTTGATGACGTTTGAGATTATGGATATTTCAATTTAAAAACAGAAAGACGTATGGCAACTATTTTCAGTAGAATCGTGGCGGGTGAGATCCCTAGCCACAAGGTTGCGGAAGACGATGAGTTTTTTGCTTTCCTCGATATCAATCCGGTAGCCTTGGGGCATACCTTGGTAATTCCTAAGAAGGAGGTCGATTATATCTTTGATATCGATGATCCGATGCTGGGACGGATGGTAGCTTTCGCTAAACGGGTAGCTCGTGCTCAAGAGACCGCTATCGAGTGTAAGCGTGTAGGATTGGCTGTCATGGGTTTGGAAGTGCCCCATGCGCATATCCATTTGATTCCTATCACGAAGGAGTCCGATATGTATTTCGGCGGGAAGAAATTGGCTGTAAGTCAAGAAGAATTGGCCGAGATCGCCGCTAAGATTAGAAAAGAATTCAAATAATTGAATATAATTTTTTAATTATAAAAAATTGGTTATATTTGTACCCGCTGTTTTATGCGTGACAATATCATGCAAAGGGGACAGCAAATCATTAATATGATTCATTAGTGGTTTTTACTCATAAATTTGTTAACCTTAGAAGAAAGGCCCCTCTGTGACAGAGCGGCCTTCTTTTTTTAAACACACAATAAACATTATAAACTACTAAATTGATATCTTCATCTTACATCTTCGAATAGGATTAGGGGAGCCAAACGGCATGCCTGTTCCAACCGTGTACACCGTTCCAGTAATCATGCCAGTCATATAGCATACCGGATTGATGGATATATACGCCACATAATACAAGGGAGATAAGCCATAAGGCTAATAATATCCATCTTGCTTGCGTCGGTAAGGGACGTACCTTGAACAATTGGCAGCAAATCGCGTATATCAGGGAGAATATGGGGATGCCGATGAATAAGATCGTCCCTATGCATCCCATGATTGCCATTGACAGCGATGCTCCGTTTATCAAGTCCGCTCCGAACGGAGAGAGATTATAGATGAATCCGGCTCCACCCATGAGCAAAGCGAATGTTACGACTACCAGAATGAATACGACTAGTACTAGCGGCGGCAACAAGAAGATTCCGGCTAATATGATGAAAAACTTCAAGATGAACCCGATGACCAGAACGAAAACATCCGCCAGCTTTTGGAAGAAGTTCCTCGGCTTATCCGAGCTGATGAAGTCGTTCACGTTATTGCTGACTTTCTCGAATCCATCTGTCACGGTCTTTCCGATATTCTCCACCGTCACGCTTTGCCCGCGCATCTCGAGTTTCTCGGTCGCCGTGCGTGCCATCGGTACTATGATCCACAACAAGAAGTAAAGCGGAACCGTGATTCCATAGAAGAACATCAGAAGGAAAAGCACGATACGTACGGCAGTCGGGTCCCAATCCATGTAGGCGGCGAAACCTCCGGCGACACCTCCCAGAATACGGTTGTCCGGGTCACGCATCAAGCGTTTCTTGGTCGTCTGGGCATGAGTCTCCTGTTGTTGCGTCCGGTAATTATCCTCGTGGTCGGTGCTTTTCTCTTCCTCCTCGAAAATCTCTTCCGGCTTACCCATCCGTTTGATCACTTCCTCTACCTGCTCGATCGTGATGACTTCGTAGCCTAAGCGGATACGCTCGTTAAGAAGCTCCGAGATACGCATCTCGAAATCATCCATGATCTCATCCGAACCTTCTTCTTTGCGGAAGTGGATACGCAGGTTCGACAGATATTTGTCTAATAATTGGTATGCGTCTTCGTCAATGTGGAAAACTGTGCCTCCCAGATTAACAGTAAGTGTCTTCTTCATCACTCTTTCGTTTTAATTGTTTCTGATGTGGTTTATTGTATTATTTAGTTCCTGCCATGAGGTCTCCAGCTCGCCGAGGAATAGTTCTCCTTTCTCGGTCAGTTGGTAATACTTGCGTGGCGGTCCTTGCGTAGATTCTATCCACTGATAACTTAATAGCTCGCTATTCTTTAATCGGGTTAAAAGAGGATATAAAGTGCCTTCCACAACGATCAATTTCGCTTCTTGTAACTTCTGAATGATATCAGAGGTGTAAGCGGGTTCCTTTTTGAGAAGCAGGAGGATGCAATATTCCAGCGTCCCTTTCCTCATTTGTGATTTTACGTTCTCTGCATTCATCTCTTTTAATTTTATGCTACAAATGTATGTATTACATATGTACTATGCAATACATGCTACTATGAATTATTATTATTTAACCGAATACTTGCACAAAAAGAGCAATTATGTGTAAAAAAAGGACTGATGTCGTGTCTTTTAGAAGAGAAAAGCGTACTTTCGCGGTATCAATTCAAAATAAGGAATTATGATTTATTATCATTTCGCCGAGTTAATACACCGTCAGGCAGAGAAATATGGGAACCGTACAGCGTTGAAACATAGAGATAACGCTACGGGGAAATGGTTGAAGATTTCTTGGAGGGAGTTTTCCGATAAAGTTATGCTTACGGCCAAGGCGATGGCTGAGTTCGGGATAAAGGTACAAGAGAATATCGGGGTTTATTCCCAGAATATGCCTCAGTGTTTATATACGGACTTCGGTGCGTATGGTAACCGGGTGGTTTCCATCCCGATGTACGCGACGAATTCTCCGGGACAAATCGAGTACATCATCAATGACGCTAAGATCCGCACGTTGTTCGTGGGTGAGCAATTGCAGTATAATAACGCTTTCAAGGTACAGAAGGACTCTAAGTATCTGGAGCGTCTGGTTGTCTTTGATCCGGCGGTCAAGATGAATCCGGAAGATAAGACGTCCATTTATTTTGATGATTTCTTGCGCTTGGGGGATAACGCGCATGCGGAGAGCACGGTGAAAATACGTATGACGGAAGCCGTTCCGGAGGATCTGGCTACCATTATATATACGTCCGGTACGACAGGTGAGTCGAAAGGCGTAATGCTTCCTCATTCTTGCTATCTGGAGGCGATGCGGATACATGATGTCCGTCTGCCTCTGGTAACCGACAAGGATCTATCCATGAGTTTCTTGCCAATGACTCATATCTTCGAGAAGGCTTGGTGTTATTATTGTCTCCATAAAGGGGTTACGATCGCTATCAACCAAGACCCGAAAATGATCCAGAAGACATTGCCGGAGGTTCATCCTACCTTGATGTGCAATGTACCTCGTTTCTGGGAGAAGGTGTATGCGGGCGTGCATGAGAAGATCAACTCCGCCTCTCCGGCCATGAAGAAGATTTTCTTGGATGCTATCGAGACCGGGCGAAAGTATAATCTGGAGTATAAGAATAAAGGTATTCCGGCCCCGTGTGGTTTGAAGTTGAAGTTTCAATTTTACAATAAAACGGTTTTCACCTTATTGAAAAGGGTATTGGGTATTGAGCGTGGACGGTTTTTCCCGGTGGCGGGCGCTCCGTTATCGGATACGGTTAATGAGTTCTTGCAGTCCGTGAATATCCCGATCGCTTATGGTTATGGACTGAGCGAGACGACGGCTACGGTCTGTTTCTACCCGGAGATCGGATTCCAGTTTGGTTCTATTGGTGAGGTAATGCCGGGAGTTCAAGTGAAAATAGATCCGGGGAATAACGAGATCTTGGTGAAAGGCAAGACCGTGATGTCCGGGTATTATAATAAACCGGAGGAGACGAAGAAGGCTTTCACCGAAGATGGTTTCTTCCGTACCGGCGACGCTGGTCGTTTGGAGGGTAATACGTTATTCTTTACGGAACGAATCAAGGATTTGTATAAGACTTCAAACGGGAAATATATCGCGCCGCAAGCGATCGAGATGGTGATGAGCGGTGATAATTATATCGAGCAGATCGCTGTTATCGGCGATCAACGTAAGTTCGTGAGCGCCTTGATCGTGCCGGTTTATCCATTGTTGGAGAAGTACGCCGGGGAAAAAGGCATCTCGTTCGAGAGCCGGGAGGAGTTGGTGAAGAACAAGGATATCATTCGTTTCATCGAGGCTAGGGTGGAGGAGCATCAGAAGAACTTGGCTTCTTACGAGAAGATCAAGCGCTTTACCTTGTTGCCGGAACCTTTCATGATGGGATGTGAGCTGACGGATACGCTAAAGTTGCGCCGTCCGGTCGTATTGCAGAAGTACGCTACCGAGATAGAGGCGATGTACGAGGAATAACGAGTTTGTCGGCTATCAACTATTTCTTATCTTCGCGGTAAATTTAAAAAAGAAAAGAACATATGATCACATCAGACCAACTACATGACGTGTTGGAGCGCGATAAGGCGCTGAGGGGGTATCTTTGACATCGATAGCAAGACCATTCAGTTAGAAGAGGAGGAGCTACGTACGCAAGACCCCGGTTTCTGGGAAGACGCCAAACGCGCGGAAGTCCAGATGAAGAAAGTAAAGGAGCTAAAGAAATGGATCGAGCTTTACGGTGAGGTACATGCGGCGGCTGAGGAGCTAGAGTTGGCTTACGAATATGTAAAGGAAGAGATTATCACCGAGGAAGAGGTGGACGCGGCTTATAAGAAGGCCCTTCATTTACTGGAAGACTTGGAGTTCCGCAATATGCTTCGCGACGAGGCTGATCAAATGAGCTGCGTGCTCAAGATCAACTCGGAGAGATCCCCGCCTTGAAATGGTTCGTGGGCGTTCAATATCATCCGGAGTACAACAGTACCGTGGTGAATCCGAATCCTCTTTTCCTCAGCTTCGTGAAAGCTGCTATCGAAAATAAAAAATAATTGGTGATAAATGGATAAAAACACATTAATAGGTTTTCTGCTGATCGGTGTCGTATTATTCGCGTTTAGCTGGTTCAACCGGCCAACGCCTGAGCAGTTGGAGGCACAGCGCCGTTACCAAGATTCAATCGCAAAGATTGAGTATGCTCAGCAACTGGAGTTGCAGAAACAAGAGAACAAGAGTGCTTTAGTGGAGGATTCGTTGGAGAACCTGCCGGACTCGGTACGGGCGCAACGTTTGCAGCAGAGCTTCGGCGTATTCGGCGACGCTATGGTGGGCACGGAAGATTACACGACCCTGCAAAATGACGTGGTCGAGCTGCGTATCAGCAATAAGGGCGGACGTATTTGTTACGCACGCTTGAAGGAGTATGATACGTATAATGACGAGCCTCTCGTTTTGTTCGACGAGAAAGAGTCTAATTTTAATTTCACGTTGGTCACGGCTACGAACCGTGTCGTGAATACGAGCGATTTGTATTTTACTCCGGTTAAAGGGAATGACCCGAATTCCGTGATCATACGTTTGAACACCGGCGAGGGTAGTCATCTGGATTTTACCTATACCTTGAAACCGGATGATTATATGGTGCAATACCAGATTCTGGGTACGGGATTGAACGGTGTCTTGGCACCGAGCACGAATGCCTTGGATTTATTGTGGGAGCAGGATATCCGCCAACAGGAAAAAGGACGTAAGTTTGAGGATCGCTACGTGACCTTGAACTACAAGTTCATGGCGGACGACGTGGAACACCTGAGCGAGTCGAAGAGTGACAGCAAGCAGGTCCCGAACCGCTTGAAATGGATCGGTTATAAGGATATGTTCTTCTCTACCGTATTGATCTCGCAAGAGGGCTTTGAGGCTACTACCTTAGACTCGAAAGCGATTCCGGAGGGGGATGTGTTGAAACAATTCAAGACGACCGCTTCCGTACCTTTCGACTTGCAAGGTAAGGAGGCCACGAACCTGTCCTTTTATTTCGGACCGAATAAGTTCGCCTTGTTGAAGTCCTTCGATAAGGGAGTCTCTGCCGAGCAGCAACTGGATCTGGAGAAGTTGGTTCCGCTAGGCTGGGGTATCTTCCGCTGGGTGAACCAATATTTCGTGATCCCCTTGTTCGACTTCTTGGGTAAGTTTATCCATAATTATGGTATCTTGATTCTTTTGATGACTATCATCGTGAAGATCATCCTTTTCCCGTTGACGTATAAGTCTTATATGTCGTCCGCCAAGATGCGTGTATTGCGTCCGCAAGTGCGCTGTGATCAGCGCCATATGATACGGACTTACCAATGTATTTCCCTGTCCCATCGCCGTCATCATCATCTCTGCCTCACCGGTTTCTTCCGTAACGGCAAACGAACTTTTCGTATAATCCAGGACAGACGGCAGTTTTTTATTAAACAGTAATTCTTCCGCCGTTTTCCGGTATGCATTTTTATCCAGCATCAGTCCGATATTTGCAAAGGAAGCGTTACAGGAATTCGCAACAGAACTTCGCAGATCCTCCAAACCATGCACCGTATTGTCAAAACAGTGGATCGTTGTATCTCCCACCGTGATCGCGCCGCCGCATTCATACATATAATTCATGTAATCCGGATATTCCCGCATATATTCCAATGTCGTCACGATCTTAAATGTAGATCCCGGCGCATAGGCGCCCTGCGTCGCACGATTCAAAAGCGGACTGTTCTCCCCATCTGCATTCAGATAATCCCAGTTTGCCGCGATCTGGTTCGGATCATACGAAGGAGTGGATAACATCGCGAGTATCTTCCCTGTGGACGCTTCCATCACAACAACCGCCCCTTTATTCGCTCCCATCGCATTATATGCCGCCTGCTGTAAATTTGCATCCAGCGTAGTCACAACCGTATCTCCCATATCTTTCTGATCCTGAAATTCATTTT
>ENA-OPTX01000680-OPTX01000680.1-human-gut-metagenome-genome-assembly--contig:-NODE-680-length-17142-cov-3.830280_pt1 | contig 17142 bp, 13 predicted proteins | sample MGYA00241465_ERZ501922 | MGnify/ENA primary metagenome ERZ501922 (study PRJEB25962, sample SAMEA2042399) | human gut metagenome | biome: human gut; feature: human-associated habitat; material: faeces...
CGATGAATCTCTTTACAAAAAGTAATATCTTCTAACATATAGCCATATGTGAGCATACATTTTACCGCCATCTCATCTGCTGTTAAAGATATACTATTGTATTTTAAAACTTTTAACATGTAATTATAATTTGAGGAAATAAGCATTTTATCTTTATGAAAATAATAATATACTGGTCTGTCTCCTACATGATTCGTATATACTGTAAATACCTTTTTGTTCCCATCATATATACCCCCATTAAAACATCCCCTTAAAACACTCGGAAAATTTTCTTGTAAGACAAGTTTTTCAAACAACTTCTGCCATATACTTTCTCGTTTTTCTTCTAACAATTCTTTTTTATTCAGTATAACCCCATCCAACAAACAAATTTTTCCTTTTTCAAACCTAAACACGGTATCCTTTTCAAACTTGTTCATCACATTCACAAAGATATTATACCCATCCACAAAATACTGTTTTGTATTAGATTCATCTAGAAAGCTAATATCTATGTTTTTTGCAATAACCCAACCATACATATTTTGTTCTCCCATGATTTTCAATTCAGTTCACTATCTAATCAACTTACAAATTTTCTCAGCCGCATTGCCATTTCCATAGTATGCTTCCTTTTTATCATAATCAATTACAGTATTCATAACTTTATCCACAATATCTTTTGCGTCTGGTTTTGCCAAAATGTTGTGATTGCCAACTAATGTCTCCACCCATTCCGTCTGATCACGAACGGTTACGCATGGTGTCCCCAATATATATGTCTCTTTCTGAAGGCCTCCTGAATCTGTAACCGCTTTTTTCGCATTTTTCACAAAATATAACATATCCAAATATCCCATCGGCTCTACAAAAAGAGTATTTTTATAGCCATGTGTCTCTTTGACTTCACGAACCAGTCCTTTTGTCCTAGGATGAACTGGAAAAATAACAGGTGCATCTAACTGTTCAAAAGCATCTAATATCTCTTTTATTTTCTCAATCGAATCTGTATTTTCCGCTCGATGAATTGTTGACAAATACCATTCTTTGACAGGTGTAATTTCTCCAAATAGCCCTTCTAAATGTGCAAAATAATAATCTGCCGGTTTTTCATCCAACATTTTTGAATAATATAAAACCGCATCACACATAACATCACCGACATTGTGCACGCCCTCAGTCAAACCTTCTTTTCTCAAATTCTCAACAGCTACATTTGTAGGACATAACAGTAATGTAGAAATTCGGTCTGTCAAAATGCGGTTTTGCTCTTCCGGCATACGCATATTAAAAGAACGAAGTCCTGCCTCCACATGAATAATTGGTATATGAATTTTAGAAGCTGTAATAGCACCCGCAAGTGTTGAATTTGTATCGCCATATACTAATAAATAGTCCGGCTTTTCATTCAACAAGATTTCTTCAATCCCAACCATCATTTCCGCTGTTTGCTTCGCATGCGTTCCAGAACCGACACCAAGATTGATGTCTGGTTTTGGAATATGCAATTCCTCAAAAAACACATCTGACATATTATTATCATAGTGTTGTCCTGTATGAACTAAAATCTCTGTATGTTCTTTTCGTATTACTCTCGAGACTGCTGCCGCTTTTACGAATTGCGGTCTTGCCCCTACAATCGTAACTATTTTCATATTCTTTTCTCCTATAATACTTCAATATTTTCTCTGTTCTCAATATTTTTCATCACATTTTTTGTATCAAAAATAGCAACTGCATTCTTTTGAATCATATCATAGTCCACATTTGTATGTGCTGCTGTAATCATAACCAGATCATAAGAAGCAATTACTTCCGGAGTGATATCTTTCAATCCTTGGTATTTTTCTCCTTTATATTTGTATTCTGAAATCCATGGATCATAAAATTCGACATTAGCCATCTCACGTTTTAAAACTTCAATTACACGAAGTGCTGGACTTTCACGATAATCGTCGATGTCTTGTTTGTAAGCAACACCCACAACTAGAACTTTTGCTCCGTTCATCGCTTTCCCATGACGATTTAAAATTTTACTTGCACGTTCTACACAATATTCTGGCATTTGGTCATTGATCATCATAGAGTTCTCAATCATAGATGTATGGAATCCATACTCTCTTGCTTTCCATGACAAATAATATGGATCTAATGGGATACAGTGTCCACCAAGTCCTGGACCTGGATAAAATGCCTGGAATCCGTATGGTTTTGTCTTCGCAGCATCCACTACTTCCCACATGCTGATTCCCAGTTTATTACAAAGCATTGTCAATTCATTTACCAAACCGATATTGATGTTTCTGTATGTATTTTCTAAAATTTTCTCCATTTCAGCAATTGCTGGTGAAGATACTTCGTAAACATCGCCTTCCAGTACCGCTCTGTACATTGTTGCAATTACTTCTGTAGCATCTTTTCCAATTGCTCCTACTACTTTTGGTGTGTTCTTTGTTTTATAGATCAAATTACCTGGATCAACACGTTCTGGCGAGAATCCTAAATAAAAGTCCTCTCCACATTTTAATCCTGAACCTTCTTCTAAAATTGGTTTAATTAATTCTTCTGTTGTTCCCGGGTATGTTGTAGATTCTAACACAACCATTGTTCCTTTTGTTAAATATTTTGAAATTGCCTCTGTTGAAGATTTCACATAGCTGATATCTGGCTGTTGATGTGTATCCAATGGTGTTGGCACACAGATAGCAACAAAATCAACATCTTTTACAAAGCTAAAGTCTGTTGTTGCTGTAAGCATTTTACTCTCTACTAATTCTTTCAAATCACTATCAACAACATCACCAATATAGTTGTGTCCTTCATTTACTAATTTTACTTTTTCATCTTGTACATCAAAACCGATTGTTTTAAATCCTGCTTTCGCTTTTTCTACCGCAAGCGGTAATCCTACGTAACCTAATCCTACTACACCTACTGTAATTGATTTTTCCTCGATTTTTTTTAATAACTGCTGTTTCATTTTTATTTCCTCCTAATAGTTATTCTTACCACTTAAATCTTTTTCAACTTGATAAGCTCTTGCTTTCCAAGTGTTTTTCTCTAATGTATTACAAATATTATTTTCCATTTTTTCAAGAGTTTGTTTATTCTCGTTTATCTCTTTTAATAGATTTCTTAAATCTTCTTCACTATACGGAACTTCCCACCCAACTGCATTTTCTCGTACAAACTCTCCTGCCGCTGTATTTTCAGTTGCAATAACTGGTTTTTTATGACCTAAATATTCGAAAAGTTTAATTGGCATTGCAAAACTTCTATATTCTTCACTTTCAAAGAACAATGAACAAATATCCGTTTCTGCATAATATTTCTCCAACTCTTCCCCCGATTTATGAATAATTTCCACTCTATCATTCAAGTAACGGGAGTAACCTGCTTTATGTTCTTTCCACTCATTTTCTCTACAACAAACAACTAACTTCACAAATGGTAATTCCTTTACAACTTGAAACAATTTTGTCAAATTATATAGTCCACTAATTCCACCAACATAAAAAATATTCAGTTTTTGATTTACCTTTTTCTTACAGTGTTCCTCTTCATTCAAAGTTCTCGCCTCACAACCTGGCGGTAATTCCTTGCATATAATTGGAATATCAACATATTTCTTCATTCTTTTGGAAGGAAGATACAATATATCCACATACCTTTTGTATTTTTTCAAGTCATAATAAAACATTGGCAATGTAACCATTCTTTTCCCAAATGAAACTCCCTGCTTATATAGTGGAAATTTCCAATAGACATCTCGATAAAAAAGCCCAATCTTAATTCCATATTTTTTACAAAATTTAAAAAAACCAAAATCTAAAAATGGATACTTGGGAATATGATTTTTTTCTGTCAGCAATGTTGGTGTTGTTGAATTCTCAGCATATAAAAATTCGTATTTAACCCCATTTCTAATATTTCGTTTTATTTTTTCAATCTGTGATTTTCTTTCTTTTCCATATCCCATTACATAGTCGACATGGTAGCCTATCTCTTCAAATGCTTTTATCATCATTTGTGGTCTGACACTTGACCCCGACTTGCTAGTCTTATCTATATAATTGGGAATATGAAAAATACATCTTTTTTCTTTCACTCTTTTTTCACTCTCACTTCTTCATATAATTTTTCCATTGTATCAACATTCTTTTCCCAATCATACAATTCCTCTACTCGTTTTCTTCCAGCTTTTCCCATGCATTCTCTTTTTTTTCTATCTATAATCAATTCTTGTAATTTCAATGCAATCGCCTTTTCATTTCCTATTGGAACAATATAACCATTCTCGCCATCTGCAACAACCTCTTTAAAACCGTCTGTATCTGTCACTACAACCGGAAGGCTCATAGCCATCGCTTCTACCACAGCCACTCCAAAGCTTTCTTTAAAGCTTGTTGCACAAAAAACATCAAATTGGGATAGCACTTGAGGTACATCTTTGTTTGGGATCTGACCTTTTAAGTATACCACATTCTCTAATGAAAGTTCTTGAATTAGTTTTTCTAGTTCTTCTTTTTGTGGTCCATCTCCATAGATTTCCACCTGCAATTGTTTACAAATTTCTTCGTATCCGTCTTTTACCAAATTTTCACTTAAAATCTTTACTGCCTTTATTAGCTCTGCAATTCCATACAAAGGTTTCAACGTTTTTATTGTTCCTATCAAAATCTTATGATTTTTCTTTTCTTTTTCTTCCGTGCAACCTTTAAATTTCTCTAAGTCAACTCCAAATGGTGTAATCCCTATTTGTAATTTAGGCATTTTCAAAACGTCTCTAAGTTCGTTTGCCATACAATTGCTAGTAGATGCGATTTTCTTCGCATGAAGAACATTCTTTTTTAGAATACTTTTATTGACAAAACTTTTATTTGGAAAATCATATACGTCACTTCCCCATACCGACAATAATATTGGGCACAATTTGCTTTTTCTGGCCAATGTTCCATATCCACTTGCATAATGAACATTTATTATATCCGGCGAAATCTCTTTCTTCAGTTTTCGCAATTCTTTCGCATTCAAATAATATCCTACTCCACCCTTATATTTCAACTGGTGCTGATGTATATTTTTATTTATTTGATCCATCTTTGGCTCATGCCCTTTATTATATACCAAATAAACTTCATGTCCCCTACTCGCTAGTGCATTTATCCATTTGACAGTATGTATGCTGTTCGCAGCCGATAAAAAAAGTATCTTCATCATTTTTCTCCTACTACATTACTGAATATTTTTTCCAAACACGTTGTCAGATATTGATAATCATATTCTTTCTTCAGTTGCTTTGCATTCTCACGGACAACTCTTCTTTCTTCCTCAGTAATGTCTACCAACTCTTTGAGCCTTTTTGCATAATCTCTGCTAGATGCAAACTTTTCACTCTTTCCTAAATGATACTCATTTATCAAGTCATATTTCTGTGGAAAATTACAAACTATTGGATTCTCACTTGCAATATACTCAAAAAGTTTATTCCAACTACACCCATATTTCGTCAATCCGGTATTTTTCACATTGATAATATTTACATCTGCCTTACTCAATATATATGGTATATATTTTTTCTCAACCTTCCCTTTGAACACTACATTTAACTTTTCTTCGCAAGCAAATTTCTCCAGTTGCTCCTTCTCAGTCCCGTCACCATATATCAAAAATTTAATATCGTCTCTATGCTTCTCTTTTAGAACCTTTGCAGCTTTTATTAATTGTCCCAAGTTATTTGCAAGGCGGATCGAACCCACATAAACTATTTTTTTATCATTTGACTCTAAATCTTCATCACAAACATGATTGTTTCGTTTATTGTATTCAAACTCCTCTAAATCTACTCCATTGTTAATATGGTGTACTTTTCGTAAATCTATTGCTTTATCCCAGCCTTTATCTTTAATATACTCTTTGCCTCCTGGCATAGTAAAAATCAATCTGTCCGCCTTCTTATAAATCCACTTTTCCAACTGATAAAGTATCTGAATAATCGGATTTTTTCTGGACATGCCATTATACTCTACAATCGACTCCGGCCAAAGATCTCGGACTTCCACAACAACTGGAATTTTTTTCTTTCGACCAAACACCAACGCAAAAAATGCCACAAACAAATCCGGTGACGAAGTGTAGATTACATCGGGTTTTTCTTTTTTGAAAAAAAGCTTCATTGTTTTCCACATTTGAAACGGCAATTCAACCATATTCAGTATTCTTTGCAAACCATTCCCTCTGTAATCTCTGCTTTTCACAAACGTGTACTCAATTCCGTCCACTATCTCTTCTTTATAAAGCGATTTATCACGAATCATATTAATGTCCGTATTGTGTATCTTACTGGAAGTAAATATTTTTACTGTATGACCATTTTTCTGTAGATATTTCGAAAAATAATAATGTCTTACTAATCCTCCCATACTCGGTGGAATTGCATAATGATTAACAATCCATACATTCATGCGTGTCGTTCTCCTCTACTATTTTATCACTGCTATCACAGTGGCAAACATTGTTTTTATATCATCCCAAAAACTGAATTTTTCAATTGCTCTTAAATTATACTTCATCTTCTCCGGCAGCACCTGATGGATATATACCTCATCTGCATTCTCTGCCGACTCAAGCAATCGTTCCTCATCTTTATACTCTATACTTGCTCTTGAGGTTATTCCAGCCGGCATAAGCAGAGTTGCTTTCATCTCATCTGTATAATGTGCAACATATTTTTCTACTTCCGGTCTTGTCCCAACAAAAGACATCTCACCTTTTAACACATTAAAAAGCTGTGGCAACTCATCCAATCGACAACCTCTAAGCATCTTTCCCATACGAGTTACTCTGGAATCTCCCTTTGTTGTTACCTGTGTTCCGATCTTATCCGCATTATTTACCATTGTGCGGAATTTAAAGATACGAAACGGTTTTCCATATGTTGTCACTCTTACCTGACGAAACATCACCGGTCCCGGTGAATCTATTTTGATCAAAATACTCAGAAAAAGTAATATCGGTGAAAGAATTACGCCAAGCAGACTCGCAACTATGATATCAAAAATTCGTTTTGCCAGCAAACTTCCCTTATGGCATTGCAGTATTTCATAATATTTTTTTACTTGTTCCACTTGCATTTCTTTCGGAAGGTCATTCCATTTTCTCATGATCTACTTAATTCCTATTCTATACATTCTTTAAAATTTTGAATTACATAATCCACTTCTTCATCAGTCAATTTCGTATGAAGCGGCAAGGTAATTGCATTTTCAAACAAATCGCACGCATTCGGATAATCTGCCTTATCAAATCCCAGACTCTTATATGCTGTCAACATTGGCAACGGCTTATAATGTACATTCGTAGCGATTCCACACTCTGCCATCTTTATAATAATGTCATTGCACTCCTGTCTTGTCTTTCCGTTCACTCGTACCAAATACAGATGTCCGCTTGAAACAAAATTTTCTCCATAATGCTGCAGCACAGTAATCGGAAGATCTTTTAAGCCCTCATTATATTTTTCAATAAGCGCCTTTCTTCTCTCCAAAATTCCCGGATATCTTTTCAACTGCACAAGTCCTAATGAAGCCATAATATCCGTCATGTTGCATTTAAAATAAGGCGCCACAATATCATATTCCCACGCGCCAAGCTGTGTTTTTGCCAACGCATCTTTAGACTGACCATGCAGTGATAACAGCATAAACTGTTTATACAGCGCATCATTATCCACACCGCCTATATCTCTCCACACTAAGGCTCCACCTTCCGCTGTCGTAAGGTTCTTCACGGCATGAAAAGAAAAGCTTGTAAAATCAGCAATTTCTCCGCAATGTTTTCCATCACGCATTGCGCCAAACGCATGTGCTGCATCTGCAACTACTGCAATACGTCCTAATTTTCCCTGCAGTTCGCTGCTCGCCTGAAACAAACTCTTCTTTCTCTCTATAATCTCATATATTTTTTCGTAATCGCAGATTACTCCGGCTATGTCGACCGGAATAATTGCTTTTGTTTTTTCTGTAATAGCTTCTTCTAACGCCTCATAATCCATCTCATACGAATCTTTCTGCGTATCTACCAAAACTAATTTTGCTCCCACATGACAGACAACACTAGCAGATGCAGTGTAGGTGTAGGCGCTTGTAATTACCTCATCTCCTGGTCCTATCCCCAGAACACGCAATGCCATCTCTGCACACGCTGTTGCAGAATTCAAGCACACCGCTTTGCTTGTATTGCAAAACTTTGCAATGTTCTGCTCAAACAACTTTGTTTTGGGACCGGTTGTAATCCATCCGCTTTTCAGTGTATCGACTACTTCTTCGATCTCTTCCTCCGTGATATCCGGCGGTGAAAATAATATATTCATTTTACTCATAACTACTCCTCCATGACTGGTCCTTCATGACTCGCTCTTCCAAGCTTGCAAAATTCCTGATAGATTGCAGAATCACGTTCTTTATCTTCTTCTCTGATATGATATGTTGGCACAATACCAGAAACAATTTCTTTTACATCAAACCGTTCATCAATTGCTGCCTGCTCTAACTTTCTCAATTCACTCAAGAAATGAACCTCGTCAAATTCCAATGGCTTTCCTATATATATTAATTCGTTTTCTGTTTTTTGTAAACCTTCTTCTTTTGTCAGAAGCTCTTCGTACAATTTTTCTCCTGGGCGAAGTCCTGTATATTTAATTTCCATGTCTACACCTAAAGTATAACCAGAAAGACGGATCAAATTCTTTGCAAGATCCGCAATCTTAACCGGCTCTCCCATATCCAGCACAAAGATTTCTCCACCTTTCGCATATGCCCCTGCCTGAAGCACAAGTGAAACAGCCTCTGGAATTGTCATAAAATAACGAATGATATCTGGATGAGTGACCGTCACCGGTCCGCCAGCTGCCATCTGCTTTTTAAACAGTGGAATTACACTTCCATTACTTCCAAGCACGTTTCCAAATCGAACCGCTACAAACTCTGTATTAGAATATCTACTAAATGTCTGAATAATCATCTCACACATTCTCTTAGATGCGCCCATGATATTTGTCGGATTTACAGCTTTATCTGTAGAAATTAAAACAAATTTCTTCACACCATACTTGTCCGCCGCACGTGCTGTCTTATACGTTCCAAATACATTGTTTTTAATCGCTTCATTTGGGCTGTCTTCCATAAGCGGTACATGCTTATGCGCTGCTGCATGATATACAATATCCGGCCGGTATAATTCCATAACACTCTCGATACGCTTTGTATTTCTTACAGAACCAATCAATGTCTCTAAATGCAGCATCGGATATTTCTTTTTCAATTCCTGTTGAATATCATATGCATTATTTTCATAGATATCAAATATAATCAAACATTTCGGATTATATTTTGCCACCTGTCGGCAAAGTTCGCTTCCGATAGAGCCACCGCCACCTGTAACAAGAACTGTTTTTCCTTTTACATATCCAAGAACACTGTCTAAATCAATATCAATTGCATCTCTTCCAAGCAGATCCTCAATCGAAACTTCACGAAGTTTTGAAACGCTGACTTCTTCTGTAATAAACTGATACATTCCCGGAAGCACTTTCAATTTACATTCTGTCTGATTGCAAATTCTCAAAATGTCTCTTGTGACTTTTGTCCCTGCTGAAGGAATTGCCAATACAATTTCGTCCACGTTATATTCCTTGGCTTTCTCAATGATCGTATCTTTATTGCCCACAATCGGAACACCGTGTAGATATTTTCCTTTTTTTGATGGATTATCATCAATGACACATACAACCTTGCGGTTCAAATGTTTGCTGAATTTCAACTCATGAATAATCATGCTTCCAGCTTCTCCGGCTCCAATGACCATCGTATTTAAAATTCTTTCTTCCGGTCTGTTCAAACCGTGCATCACAATACGAAGCCCTCTATATGAAAATCTTGTGACAGTTGTTGTCATCAATAGCAAGAAGAAATAAAAGATATAGTAACTTCTCGGCACTTTCAATACTAAGAACTGCATTCCCAATGCCTGAAATGCGGTCGACAAAATACAGGCTCCAAAAATAAGCGTAAATTCATGCACACTCGCAAATGACCATACACTCTTATATAGTTTCATCAAGATAAAGATCACAATTGTTGTGATAATGTTAATCAGCATATAGCTCTTGATACTGTTAATATATTCCTGTGGTATCCAGCTATAGTGCAGCTCATGTCTGATAATCAAAGACAAATATGCATTCACAACAATGGTCAATACATCTACGATAAACAGCATAAACATTCTTGTTCTTGAGCTTCTCCAGTTTATTATATTTTTCATACTACTCCCTCTTTACAATTTTATTGCAAATTCTTACAATTTTTTTACATACTTTATTATAATATCAGATTTAGCTCTTTTATACAATATCTATCTTCTTAAGTTTTTCTATATGAAAACGGAGATGTAAAAATACATCTCCATTTTATCCTATATACTATAATTCTTTTATCAATCGAAGGATTTTATACCCATAATCTTCCGCTGTTGCCCAACCATATCCATTTGGGTTCTCTTTCTGCCCTAACCATTCTACATATTTTGCTGATCCTCGTTTTACCAAATGGAACCTTGGATCAACCTGTGTATTATTGAGTGGCTTTTCATTCGCATAGGCTTTTAAATGTTGTATCTGCGCCCTGACACCTTCTCTTACAGTTTTAAACGTTGCTCCTTGTGCACCGCCATCTAAAGCACCAATACCAGCGAAATTATACTGAGAAATCTGTACTGCTCCGCCAAATTTCAACCAGCCCGTTTCAACCATAGCTTGCATAAATGCGACTTCTACTTTGATACCTTCTGCCTTTGCTTCTTCTACATAGATTTGGCAAAACTCTTCAAGCGTCGAAGCATCTGACCCTTGATAAAAACTCGGATAAGATACTCCTTTACTTCTAAAATACGACGACAATTCCGCCGCGGTCACCGCACTAGTTCCTTCGATCAAGTAACCTTCTTGTTTGATTCCATTCTCATCAAAATAGTATTCTTTTCCTTCTATCGTCTGCCAGCCCGTTACTCTTATCCCCTCACTATTTAAATAATAGTAGGTACTTCCGAATGACAGCCAACCTGTATGCATATGACCATCCGGCATCATATAATAATAGGTACTTCCAAACGATAGCCAACCATTGCTATACATACTCCCATCCGGCATAAAATAATACTTTTGGCCATCTATCGTCTGCCAACCCGTTACACGATACCCACTCTTATCAAAATAATACCTTTGTTCACCAATATCCAACCATTGATTTACAACATAATTTCCATTTATGAGATATTTCCATCCGTCTCCGACTTGAATCCACTGACCTTTACTCAGGCCTAAATACTTTGCAATCCCTGTTGCATCTGCAGTGCCAAGTTGTTTTAATCCTTCTTCTGTCTTCAAAAACTTGTTCACATCATTTGCATTGCTCAAGAAAGCATGTTCCACAATAATTCCCGGTATTCCAGCTTCTTTCGCACAGATTTGAACTGAATAATAATCTGAAATAGAACCATCTGGATATTTCTCATTGACAGTAGTATCTTTGCTGTAAATCGGTGTCGGACGTTTGTTTAAACCAACTGCTGCCAGTTCATTTAATATTTTCTCTGCAAGTTCTTTTCCCTGCGTTGACAATTGCGGTTTCCAACTACTATTCGGGATAATAATTTCTGCACCATTTGCGCTGGCAGCTCCTGAATTCAAATGAAGACTTACATATATTTTTGCTCCTGCCTCTGCTGCTGCCTGTACTCTTTTCTCAATACAAGCTCCCGAAGTTCCCGTTTTCGGATAAGGACACGCTGCAGTTGTTCTTGTCATATAAACTTTCACACCATTATATGTCTCTAATTCTGCCTTTGCATACTTCGCTATTTTTAAAGTCAATTCTTGTTCTGTCAGACCTGACCCACTTGTCCCGCCATGTCTGTTATCATGTCCAGGATCCAGCGCCACGACAATCTCACCCGCTTTTTCTGCGCTTCTTATTCCCGCCACTGCTCCCATCTCTTCTGAAACGGCAGTTAACGCTGATGCAATATTATCCTGTGCCTCAGTTTCTCCATTTTCGTCAATCGTTACTATCGATGTCTCCACTGCATCTTCCGGATCCAACGGCTGCAATTCTTCAATCCCATCGTATGCTTTGTTCACTCCAAATTCTGCTTCTACATTTAAGTCAGTTAATAAAAAACATTGTTCTTGCTGATTTTCCTCAAATCTGATGTCTGTTACCTTATATGTGCTCTGCTCACTTTCATCCACATATTCTTTCGAGAACACATACAGATATCCAGACTGATTACTGCATGTCCATTCTTCTGTTGAACCATCTTCTTTTTGCACAGTAATCCGCATATTGCTTATCTGTTCTGTTCCATCTCCCCAAGACACAACAATGTTTTGTGTGTTCGGTGATTCCAAATAGGGACTTTCTACCAAAATATAATTCAATCTGTTTTCTGCTTTTACTGTATTGGCCGCGTCTGTTTCAGCTACTTCTGTTTCTTCTACCGCCGAACTATTGTCCATTGCCAATGATGTGCTCATCTGAAAATCAGAAAACACCATCACTGCAAGCAGAATAATTGCCACAAACCTTTTTCTTATGCTTTTCATCTTTTTTTCCTCTTCACTCTCACCTAATCATAGCTGATATATCCTTCCAAAACGGCATGTCCTGTATCAAGCGGATTTCCGTTTTCTGTAATTTTAACTCCATCACAATCATACGCCTCTGAGTATGTCCTAACAACACATTCTAGTACCTGTTCCGAACCGGTCGTCCCCATTCCTCTTAGATAATCACCAAATGCTGTATTAACATCTAAATCAATCTTCTCTTCGGAATCATTCACAGAAACACTTTGAACCTCACAAGTTTCAGATAATACAGATGCTTCTTTTAATTTGGCAACAATTACTTCCTGTAACTCTCCTGCCACAGTCACCTCATCTCTAGTAATTTCTCCTGTTGTTTCGTCTATATAATAGACTCCTAATTTCTGCTCTATTTTATCTGTGCCATTCTCTAATTCCTCTTCTGCATCATCTTTTACGCTCTCATTTTTCTCTGGTTCCTTTTCCGGCTGACTTGTCTCCCCTTTGCTACAACCAGAAAAAGCCAACATCACAGCAAATAGTACCACTACTATTTTTCTTTTCACTTTTTCACCTCCTAATTAATTACATTCAGTTCCAATTTACTATATCTTCCTACATTTTTCAACAAAAAAGCATAATATTGTCTTTTTTCTTCTATCTATAGAATTCCTCTGTTTCTCTTTTTTGAATATTTGCCCGAAACGGCATCGACTTATTTTCATTCATCGGCAAGCTTAGCCAGAACTGCTAAACTTGCCGACAATCAGACTCGGGGACTCCCCGAAATGAATTTTCTAAAACAACTTTTCCGGATACACACCGCCATCTACAAGCGCACGCACAGAAGCGACCACCGCCGCTTTATCCTCTTTGTAAGTCACTCCAAACCACTTGTCGTGTGAACGCAATACTTTTACATCTGCGCTTCCATCCGCCAATAAATCTCCAACAATTGTAGGTAAAAGGTATTCTGCTTTTAAGCTATTTTCTTCAACCTTTGATAAAAATTCTCGAAATCCCTTCTCAAGTACTTCAAAAAACTCGGGATGTAATCCCCACATATTCATAGAAACAGGAGAATGTACATCAACTTCTACCATTCCATCTTCCGTGCGAACAGCAGCTCCTTTTTCCGTCTTTTCAATATTGGAAGTCTCAACAATATCTGTCAGCATATGATTTTCATCCACTTTACAGATTCCTCTTGTCACTCCGCCATTTTCACTCAAAGTATTTCCCAGGACAAATCCAACCATACTCACCTGAAGTTTATCATTTCTTTCCTGCTCCTGAATCAGATGATTATACGCCTCCACATAAGCTTCTTTTCCGTAATAATCATCTGCATTAATTACTAAAAACGGTTCACTCACAACATCTTTACAGCAAAGAATTGCCTGGCCGGTTCCCCAAGGTTTTGCTCTGTCAGCATATTTTCCTTTAAATTCTTCCGGAATATCCGAAATCTCTTGGTATGCATAAGCGACCTCTACAACTTTTTCAATCCTGTTTCCAATCACTTCTTTAAAATCTTTTTCTAAATCCTTGCGGATAACAAATACAACCTTATCAAACCCAGCTTCCATAGCGTCATAGATAGAATAATCCATAATGATCTCGCCATTTGGTCCTACTGGTTCCAACTGTTTAATTCCTCCGCCAAAACGACTTCCAATACCTGCTGCCATAATTACTAACGTTGCTTTTGCCATCTTCTTCCTCCTGTTCGCTATTCGCCAAGCCCTTCTTCTACGATTCTCGCCATCTCTTGCATAGCTTTTTCTTCATCTTCACCTTCACAAATCAACTCAATCACATCACCTTTTTTAATACAAGCTCCCAATACGCTCAGCACACTCTTGGCATTGGCAGTTGTATTCTTGGAAAGAAATGTAATTTTACTTTGGAACTGCATTGCAGTCTTGCAAAACAGCCCGGCAGGTCTCAAATGAAGACCTGTTGGATTATTGATTGTCAATTTTCTTCGTACCATTCTCTTAGCTCCCCTCATTTTATTTTTTTGTCAAAATAACCTGTATCGTGGCGCCTCCGACAAAACTGCATCCTTCCGGAAGACTCGCTATTGTAACCGGAACATCATAGGTTCCTTCTTCACTGTAACTTTTCAAATCAATAGATGCCGCAATCTTCTCTGCAGACATATTTTCTAATGCTTCATCAAGTCCTTCAAACTGCAATTCTACATTTTGCTCCGGACCATATGAAAGTTCCATGCCTTCCGGCAAATTGTTTACCGCTATCGACCGTACCGGAATTGCAATATTTTTGATTCCTTCTTTTTCAACCAAAATATTTACCACTACGCTTCCCGCTGAACTGTCTGCCAAACTAATTCCATCTGGGAGATAATCTGTAATATTCACTACAACCTTTGTCGTCTCTGTAAGATTTTCCTGTTTGAGCGCACTGCTTGCAACCTCTATGTCATCTATCTTTTCCACGTCTTCGCGATTTCCCATAATCGTAATACGCTGAGGTTCGATCTGAAGTCCTGACACTGCATACCCGCTTTCAGTTCCAATCTCTGATTGGTCAAACTTCAACTCCACTTCCTTTGTCTCCAGCAAATGCACTTTAATATTCACACCACTGCTGTCCACATCGCTGGATAGCAAGCTTTTATCTATAACATTGTCCGCTGAATCATAATAGATCAATTCATCTGCCTTTAAGGTTGTATCTTCCGACAACCCCGACACATCTACTCTCGCAACCACTTTACTAATTCTGCCAAGCGATGACTTCGGTCCACTGATATCAATGGACTGTGGTTCTGCTTCCAGCTCACCTATCACATAACCACTTTGCAAATCTCCTGTCGCAATCGCCGTAACCGGAAATGTCTTATTTTCGATATTTTCTTTCACAATCTGAATATTTCTCGGATTAGGTAATGCCTCCTTGTAATCTCCTTCAAAACCTTCTATGGTAATCCTTACCGGAACAGAACCTGATTGCTCTTCTTTTAAATCTGCAACCGCCTTAATATCCTCCGTCTTGATTTTTTCCATAATCGAACGTTCTGCCTTCACTGTAACTGCAATCTGCTTTACATCATCCGCAATTTTAAAGGTCTGCCCATGCTCTGTTACCACCTCCGGGTTTGCGACTGTGATCTCCGGATAAAACGTCTTTGTGACAATCGGTCTCGAAATATTCATCACAATAAGCCACAAAAACGCTGAAAAAAGGAGTGCTATGAACTTTAGGACAAAATTATTTGTCAGTTTCTTTTTCATTCTTTCGCCTTCCTTTCCATATCATAAACCGTTTTTCTTCCAAAGATTTATTCTGTACATGGACAAGCTTCTCTCTTAAGAATTCCGGCTTCACATTCCGTGTAAGATGTCCTCCCATTGCTATAGACACATATCCAGTCTCCTCTGAAACTGTAATCACAAGCGCATCGCTCACTTCACTCATTCCTACCGCTGCTCTATGTCTCGTTCCAAGCTCTTTGCTAAGTCCCATATTATCAGACAACGGCAGATAACATGTTGCCGAGACAATTCGATTGCCTCTCACAATAACTGCTCCGTCATGAAGCGGTGTATTATGTTCGAAGATATTAATCAGCACCTGACTGGATACCAGACAGTCCAACTCAATACCTGTATTCTGATACTCTGTAAGCATAATCTCTTGCTCTACCACAATCAATGCTCCGGTCTTTACCTTTCCCATCTCATAACATGCCGTCACAAGCGCATCGATCGTCTTATCATCAAACCTTCCTGATTCTTTGCTTCGTTCAAACGGAACTACTGAGATCCAAAAATCTTTTTGCCCGAGACGCTCCAACGCTCTTCGCAGTTCCGGCTGAAACACGACAACTGCTGCTGTTGCCAGGACGCTGATGGAATTCGTTGCAATCCACAGAATTGTGTGCATCTTGAAGATAGCCGCGAGTAAAATAAAGACAAGCAGAACAATAATTCCCCGCAAAAGCATCCATGCTTTCGTATGTTTGATCCACACCATCAACTGATAAACCAAAAATGCAATAATAATAATCTCAACAACATCTGTCACCTGTATTTTCGGGAAATACAACTCTTTAAAATATATTTCAAAGAAATTCTGTAATTTCTGTCCCATTTTCTCACCTCCATCTCTTTCACATCTTTTTTACTAATGTTTTAATTCTTCTTCTAGTAATTCTTGAATCTCAAGTTCTTCTTGCAACGCTTTCGTAAGAAGCATCTCGTCGGTCTGGTTCTTCAGGATTTTTTCCTGCTTCAACTCATCCATCCGCGACGTCTCCTGACGTTCATTAATTCGTTTTACCGTTTTCTCAGGTGCAGTCACCGTCACTTTCGGGACTGCTTTTACATAATAAAAATACTCATCATCTTCAAATTGAAGATTCTCTGTTCTTGAATAGTCAACCGCAAATGCAAAAAACTCTAACACAAGCGCCAATAATATCGAAACAATTGTCCCAATAATAACCGCCACATACGGAACATCTACATGCATCGTGACTCTTCCGA
>ENA-OPTX01000682-OPTX01000682.1-human-gut-metagenome-genome-assembly--contig:-NODE-682-length-17074-cov-6.125154_pt1 | contig 17074 bp, 10 predicted proteins | sample MGYA00241465_ERZ501922 | MGnify/ENA primary metagenome ERZ501922 (study PRJEB25962, sample SAMEA2042399) | human gut metagenome | biome: human gut; feature: human-associated habitat; material: faeces...
GTGTGGTACCGCCGCGGTTATCGCCCCGATCTCGCAAATCGACGATTTGGACGAGAACAAATCTTTTGTTATCGCCAAAGATGGCAAACCGGGTCCTGTTTGCGAGAAACTATATCATAAGCTACGTGCCATCCAGTATGGCGACGAGCCGGATGCTTACGGATGGATCTCGATCATTGAATAATATCTTTTGTTTCGTAAGGACTGGAGTGCGCTCCGTCTTTACGAGACAGAATACGTTGATAGGCAATTGTTAGTTTGAACTTTACTTTTTGCAATAAAATTGCAATCTCCGCATTGCAAATGAGAAAAGATGTTTATCTTTGCATCGGTAATTCCAAATTTTCAATTACCAATTATGTAGGTGGAAGCATTCTTTAAAACACATAAATATCTGGTAGAGCATCTGTATTCTCCGGTACGAAGGGGATTGATGGATGAGATCAATTGGGAGGATCGGTTGATCGGTATTAAAGGTTCGCGAGGAGTCGGAAAGACCACTTTCTTGTTAGACTATGCCCGTGAATATTTTGGTGCCGATAATAAGGAATGCTTATACATTAATTTAAATCATTTCTATTTTACGGAACGCACACTCGTTGATTTCGCCGCCGAGTTTCGGGCTAAAGGCGGAAAGGTGTTGTTGATAGACCAAGTGTTTAAGTATTCCAACTGGTCGAGAGAGTTGCGGTATTGCTATGATAATTTCGAGGACTTGAAGATCGTTTTCTCCGGCTCGTCGGTGATGCGTCTGAAAGAGGAGAACCCGGACTTGTCCGGCAAGGTGGTATCGTATAACCTCAGGGGGTTCTCGTTCCGTGAGTTCTTGAACTTGATGTCGGGGAACCAGTTTTCCGCGTACACGTTCGATGAGGTAGTAGAGAATCATCAGGAAATCGCCAAACGTATTTGCTCGGTCGTAAGGCCGATGGCTTATTTCCAAGATTATCTCCATCATGGTTTCTATCCGTTCTTCTTGGAAAAGCGCAACTTCTCCGAGAATCTGCTGAAGACCATGAACATGATGCTAGAGGTGGACGTGTTATACATAAAACAAATCGAACAAAGCTACCTACCAAAGCTACGCAAACTACTCTACTTATTGGCTACGAGCGCTCCTTGTACCCCAAACGTGAGTCAGTTGAGCAAGGATATCGAGACATCCCGGGCCACCGTGATGAACTATATCAAGTATTTGACAGATGCTCGTTTGATGAATATGCTGTATCCGGTGGGCGAATCCTTTCCGAAGAAGCCCTCCAAGGTATATATGTATAACTCGAACCTGATGTACCCCATCCGTCCGATGGAGGTAAATGCCGGGGCGGTGCGTGAGTCGTTCTTTTATAACCAACTACTGAAAGACAATAAGCTGAATGAAGGAAACAAGAACGCCCACTTTCTGGTGAATACGATGTATAATTTCCGGATCGAGGAAAGCATGAAAGTGAAGAACAATCCGGATATGTATTATGCTGTTGATAAGACCGAGATCGGGGAGGGGAACATGATCCCGCTTTGGTTGTTCGGTTTTCTATATTGAGTAAGGATATTTTTTAATACTAATAGTTTTATAGGTCTATGACAAAACAGAAGAAATTTTTAACCTGTGATGGTAATCAGGCCGCTGCTCATATCTCGTATATGTTCAGCGAGGTGGCTGCGATTTACCCCATCACTCCGTCGTCTACAATGGCTGAATATGTAGATGAATGGGCTGCAGCCGGACGTAAGAATATTTTCGGCGAGACTGTAATGGTACAGGAAATGCAATCAGAGGGTGGTGCCGCAGGTGCTGTTCACGGTTCATTGCAAGCGGGTGCCTTGACAACAACCTACACTGCTTCTCAAGGTTTGTTGCTTATGATCCCTAATATGTACAAGATCGCCGGTGAATTGCTTCCTTGCGTTTTCCACGTATCCGCTCGTACATTGGCTTCTCATGCGTTGTGTATCTTCGGTGACCATCAAGACGTGATGTCTGCCCGTCAGACAGGTTTCGCCATGTTGGCCGAGGGTTCCGTACAGGAGGTTATGGACTTGGCCGGTGTAGCTCACTTGGCTACGATCAAGTCTCGTGTGCCGTTCGTGAACTTCTTCGACGGTTTCCGTACCTCTCACGAGATCCAGAAGATCGAGGCTTTGGAGAATGAGGACTTGGCTCCGCTTATCGACCAGAAGGCCTTGGCCGAGTTCCGTGCCCGTGCCTTGAACCCGGAGAGACCGGTCGCTCGCGGTATGGCCGAGAACCCGGATCATTTCTTCCAACACAGAGAATCTTCCAACACGTACTACGAGGCAGTTCCCGCTATCGTAGAGGAATATATGAACGAGGTTTCCAAGATCACAGGCCGTAAATACGGTTTGTTCGATTATTACGGAGCTGAGGACGCTGAGCGTGTGATCATCGCCATGGGTTCTGTTACGGAGGCCGCTCGTGAGGCTATCGATCACTTGATCGCTAAGGGCGAGAAGGTAGGTTTGGTATCCGTTCACTTGTATCGTCCGTTCTCCGCTAAGCATTTCTTGGCTGCCGTGCCTAAGACCGCTAAGCGTATCGCCGTATTGGATCGCACGAAAGAGCCGGGTGCTAACGGTGAGCCGTTGTATCTGGACGTAAAAGACTGCTTCTATGGTCAGGAGGATGCTCCGGTGATCGTAGGTGGCCGTTATGGTCTGGGTTCTAAGGATACGACTCCGGCTCAGATCCTGTCCGTATTCGAGAACTTGGCGTTGCCGATGCCGAAGAACCAGTTCACGATCGGTATCGTGGATGACGTTACTTTCACTTCTCTGCCTCAGAAGGAAGAGATCGCCTTGGGCGGTGAGGGTATGTTCGAGGCTAAGTTCTACGGTTTGGGTGCCGACGGTACGGTAGGCGCTAACAAGAACTCGGTGAAGATTATCGGTGATAACACGGATAAATACTGTCAGGCTTATTTCTCTTACGACTCTAAGAAATCCGGCGGTTTCACTTGTTCTCACCTGCGTTTCGGTGATCATCCGATCCGTTCTACTTATTTGGTGAATACCCCGAACTTCGTGGCTTGCCACGTTCAGGCTTATTTGCGCATGTACGACGTGACTCGTGGTTTGCGTGAGAACGGTACCTTCTTGTTGAATACCGTTTGGGGCGCTGAGGAGTTGGCTAAGCACTTGCCTAATAAGGTAAAACGTTACTTCGCTCAGAAGAATATCACTGTATATTATATCAACGCTACACAGATCGCCTTGGAGATCGGTTTAGGTAACCGTACCAATACGATCCTCCAGTCCGCTTTCTTCCGTATCACGGGTGTTATCCCTGTAGACTTGGCTATCGAGCAGATGAAGAAATTCATCGTTAAGTCTTACGGTAAGAAGGGCGAGGACGTGGTTAACAAGAACTACGCGGCTGTAGACCGTGGTGGCGAGTACAACCAATTGACGGTTGATCCCGCTTGGGCTAACCTTCCGGATGATGAGGCTGTCGTAAACAACGATCCCGCTTTCATCAACGAGGTAGTTCGTCCGATCAACGCTCAGGATGGCGACTTATTGAAGGTTTCCGCGTTCAAGGGCATCGAGGATGGTACTTGGGCGCAAGGAACCGCTAAATACGAGAAACGTGGCGTGGCCGCTTTCGTTCCGGTTTGGAATGAGGCGAACTGTATCCAGTGTAACCAATGCGCTTACGTTTGTCCTCACGCTTCTATCCGTCCGTTCGTATTGAACGATGAGGAGCAGAAGGGCGCTAGCTTCGCTATGTTGGACGTGAAGGCTCCGGCCGCTATGAAGGGTATGAAGTTCCGTATGCAGGTAGACGTTCTCGACTGTCTGGGTTGCGGTAACTGCGCCGATATCTGTCCGGGATTCAAGGGCAACAAGGCTTTGTCTATGGTTCCGCTGGAAGGCCAGTTGGCTGAGGCCGATAACTGGAACTACTGCGTGGCTAACGTTTCTTCTAAGCAAAACTTGGTAGACATCAAGTCTAACGTGAAGAACTCACAGTTCGCTACTCCGTTGTTTGAATTCTCAGGCGCTTGCTCCGGTTGTGGCGAGACTCCGTACGTGAAGTTGATCACCCAGTTGTTCGGTGACCGCGAGATGGTGGCTAACGCTACCGGATGTTCTTCTATCTACTCCGGTTCTGTACCTTCCACTCCTTATACAACGAACGAGAAGGGTCAAGGTCCTGCTTGGGCAAACTCTTTGTTCGAGGACTTCTGCGAGTTCGGCTTGGGTATGGAATTGGCGAACGAGAAGATGCGTAAACGTTTGGAAGGCTTGTTGCAACAGATCACCGTGGGCGAGCATGCTCCGGCTGAGGCCAAGGAAATAGCCGCCGCTTGGATCGCTAACCAGAACGACGCCGAGAAGACGAAGGAATTGGCTCCGCAAATCATGGCATTCGTTGAGCAAGGCATCAAGGAGGGTTGTCCGGTTTGCGCTCAGATCAAGGAATTGTCTCACTTCTTGGTAAAACGTTCTCAATGGATTATCGGTGGTGACGGTGCTTCTTACGATATCGGTTACGGTGGTTTGGATCACGTGATCGCTTCCGGCAAGAACGTAAATATCTTGGTATTGGATACGGAGGTTTACTCTAACACGGGTGGTCAGTCCTCGAAGGCTACTCCGGTGGGCGCTATCGCTAAGTTCGCCGCTTCCGGTAAGAGGGTACGTAAGAAAGACCTTGGCTTGATGGCTACTACTTATGGTTACGTATATGTGGCTCAGATCGCTATGGGTGCCGATCAAGCCCAGACATTGAAGGCGATCCGCGAGGCCGAGGCTTACGACGGTCCTTCATTGATCATCGCTTACGCTCCTTGTATCAACCACGGTTTGAAGAAGGGTATGGGTAAGTCGCAAGCTGAGGAGAAAGAAGCCGTAGCATGCGGTTACTGGCACTTGTGGCGTTACAACCCGGCTTTGGAGGCAGAGGGCAAGAATCCGTTCACCTTGGATAGCAAGGAACCGGATTGGAGCAAGTTCCAAGACTTCTTGAAGGGTGAGGTTCGTTTCGCTTCCGTAGCTAAACAATATCCGGCTGAGGCCGCTGAGTTGTTTGCCGCCGCCGAGGAGAACGCTAAATGGCGTCTGCGTAGCTACAAACGTATGGCTGCCGAGAATTGGGATGTAGAGGCTTAATATAACAGGTCTTTTAGTATAGAATGAGGGCGGTGTCTCCGGAAACGGAAGGCACCGCTTTTTTTATGGGGTGGATGGGGGAGGCTGCACATAAGGCGATACGGACCTGTACTACCGTATGTGCCGGCCTGTACTTCCTTATGTGTCATCCTGCGTTAACGTATCTACAAGTCCGTACTAACGTATCTACACGTTTGCACGAACGTATCTGCAAATTTACACAAGCGTATCTGCAAGTTTGCACGAACGTATCTACAAGTCTGTACTACCATATCTGCAAGCCTGCGCTACCGTATGCGCGGTTTCTCAGAAGACCGGGATCGAATAGACCAGCCCCAGCGATATACGGTGTGTATCCGGTTCTATGGCTCCCATTCGCGTGGCGGCTTTCTCTAGGATAACGCCCCGGTAGGTGTATAGGACGAATACGAAAAGGTCGAGTTGCTTGAAGGGGAAGAATTCCACGCTACTCTGCGCGTTCCACGAACGGCGGTACATCCCTTTCCGGAAATCACCGTTGCTCTTATACACCCAGGCGGTCTCGTACGCCCCTTTCACGTAAACGTTCCATTGGGGGTGGACACGGTAATCCACGTCGCCGATAATCGATAGGTATTCGGTGTTCATGGCGGTATGAGGCGTGCCGGGCAGACGGCTGACGACCCCATGTTGGTCGATCCCTTGGCGGGTATACATAACGTCGAGGTACGTTAGCAACGGGCCTTTCTCATAGGTATTGCCACAGGTGAAATAGTAGGAGTAGCGCTTGCGGGTCTGCTGTCCGACGGCGGTGGCATAACGCAGTTGCAAGGTCTTGTCCAGATAATAGCTATTCCAGTTGACCGTGTACATAAAGGGTATCTTGGCCTTGGCGGTGCCCTCGGGAAGTCCGGTAGGGTAGATGTCCTCGTCGTTACCGTTGCGGTTATTCACGATCTGGAAACAAAGCTCGTGGTCCGGGTTGACTTGCCAGTTGCCCGAGATACCGGCTTGGTAGGCGGTCAGTAAATTATTGAACTCGCTAAACTCTCGTACCCGGATGGAATTGACGTAATACTCGTATCCCCCGAAATTAACGAATTGCTTGCCGATCGTGAAATTGAGATTATGCCGTGCCTTTAGGTTCACGTAAGCCAGCTCGAGCGAGGAGGAGAGGTTGTCGAGCGAATAGGGATCGGAGTATTTGTTGAACGACTGCCGGTAATGATACCCCAGCCACTTGCCTACATCCCCCTTGATCTCCAGCCGGACACGGTTCAGCTTGAAGTTCATACCGTCTAGCTCGTTCCCGACAAACTCAGCGTTGGCCGAGGTGAAAAGCTGGAAGTTCATCTCGGCGCTATTGATCTTGATCTCTCCGTTCGATAATCGTTCCACGAGTGTAGGTTCCCCGTTATTCTCCCGAAGGGTCTCTTGGGCCGTCAGGCTGGCGTTCGTGGCTAGACAAAGCAAGAAAAGTAGAAAATGTTTCCTCATACGATAGATTTAGTTGGTAACAGCCTACAAAAGTATAAAAAACGTCTTAACCAAGATACGTTTAAGGGGATGAAAATGGGTGTTTAGGGGATGCGGACTTTCGTGCTATCCGCATCCCGAGGTGTATACGCTTTCTCTAGCGTCCGTCTAGAACCTCAATTGAGAATTCAATTCCGGGAACTGCGCTTGATGCCAATACGGGTAGATCGGGGTCGTCTGGCTTGCCATATCGAGGCGCTTCACCTGCTCCGGGCTGAGGCTCCAGCCTACGGCCTCTAGGTTCTGCCTTAGCTGCTCTTCCGTGCGGGCACCTATGATAAGGCTGCTTACTGTGGGCCGTTGCAATAACCAGTTCAAGGCGCATTGGGCTACGCTATGCCCGGTCTCTTCGGCTACCTGTTCCAATACCTCCACGATGTCGTACAGGCGTTCGTAAGAAGTAGCCTCGTCAGGTATCGGGCTTCCTCCGCGAGCGACACGCCCGTCCGTCGGGATCGGGTTATTCCGGCGGTACTTCCCGCCCAGACGTCCGGCGGATAAGGGGCTCCAGATAATGGCGCCCACCTTCTGGTCGATGCCTAGCGGCATCAGTTCCCACTCGAACTCCCGGTTCAGCAAGGAGTAATAAACCTGTTGGGCCACGTACCGGCTCCATCCATACCGCTCCGATACGGAAAGCGACTTCATTAAGTGCCAGCCGGAGAAGTTCGAGCAAGCGATATAACGGACCTTCCCGCTCGTCACCAAGTCGTCCAAGGCTCGGAGTGTCTCCTCTACCGGGGTATTCGCATCGAAACCGTGCATATGGTAAATGTCGATATGATCCGTGTTCAATCGTCTCAGGCTCGCCTCGCACGCCTGTATCAGATGGAAACGGGAAGAACCGATGGCGTTACGGCTCTCCGGGCTGAGGTTGAAAGTCGCCTTCGTGGAGATCAAGAGGCGATTCCTCAATCCGTGGATCGCCTTTCCCAAGATTTCCTCGGAAAGACCGTTGGAGTAGACATCCGCCGTATCGAATAGATTCACCCCGGCGTCCAAGCAAAGATTGACCATACGGGTAGCCTCTTCCACCTTGGTATGTCCCCAACCTTCAAAACCATTCGTGCCACCAAAAGTAGCCGTACCTAAACAAAGTGCCGGAACGTATAATCCGGAACCTCCTAGTTGTCTGTATTCCATAAAAAACTATATCTATTATTTGATGAAGGAAATGAAAATACAAATGTAACAAATAAAGTGTATCTTTGTCATTAAAAGAAGATAATAGGTATAAGTATGATTAAGGCAGTATTTTTTGACATTGACGGTACGTTGGTAAGTTTCAAGACGCATAAACTACCGGACTCCACGGTCCGGGCCTTGGACCTGTTGCGAGAAAAGGGAATCAAGGTTTTCATCGCTACCGGCCGCCAGTTGCAATTTATCAATAACCTCGGGACGCAAGAGTTCGATGGCTATGTTACCTTGAACGGAGGATATTGCTTGGCCGGAAAAGATAAGGTTATCTATAAACATAATATCCCGTCGGGGGATATAGAGGCGTTGATCCGCTATCAAGAGAATGAGGAGGCGTTCCCGTGCGCCTTGGTGGAGGAAGATGGGATTTACCAGAACTACGTGGATGATTCTGTGCGACAGCTTTACGACATGCTAGACTTCCCTCATCCTCCCTTGCGTCCTTTGCGTGGCAACGGGGGTAAGGAAGTATACCAGCTGATAGCCTTTTTCTCTCCCGGCCATGAAGAACGTATCATGTCCGTCTTGCCGCATTGCGAGGCTACTCGCTGGAACCCGCTATTTGCGGATGTCGTGCCGCGGGGGAGCAGTAAGGCGGTAGGGATCGATAAGATCATCGAGTATTACGGGATCTCGCTCCACGAGACGATGGCTTTTGGCGATGGAGGCAACGATATGGCCATGCTTTGCCACGCCGGGATCGGGGTAGCCATGGGTAACGCCGGCGACGAGGTGAAAGAGGCGGCGGATTACGTGACCGACTCCGTAGATGACGATGGTGTCATGAACGCTTTAAGACATTTCGATGTTATATAAATAAACAGTTTAATAACGCTAAATCACAAACGCTATGATTGATGAATTGGTAAGCTATAATCGTGAGTTCGTAAAGAACAAGGGGTATGAGAAGTATATCACGAATAAATATCCCGATAAGAAGATCGCCATCGTGTCTTGCATGGATACCCGGCTGACCGAGTTGCTACCCGCCTCCTTGGGCATCAAGAATGGAGACGTGAAAATTATAAAGAACGCAGGGGCGATCATATCCCATCCCTTCGGAAGCGTTATCCGGAGCTTGATGGTGGCGATTTACGAGCTTGGGGTTGTAGAGGTAATGATAATCGGGCATACCGATTGTGGAGCCAAGCACATGAATAGCTCCGAGATGATCGAAAAGATGAAAGAGCGGGGAATCCCGCAGGAACGAATAGATATGATCCGATATTGCGGTATAAACTTCGAGTCGTGGTTGCGGGGATTCGAGACCTCCGAGGCTTCCGTGCACGAGACCGTGGAGCAAATTCGGAATCATCCGCTGATTCCGTCGGATATAACGGTAAGAGGGTTTGTAATAGACTCTGTTACAGGTGAATTAACGCCGGTGGAGTAATCCCCGGCGTATTTAGACTTATTTGCACAATTCATAAATAATCGAAAAAATGAAATATTTTATTATGTTCTACAACATTGTTTCGGATAAAATGGTTATCTTTGTAACGAATTAAGAAAGAAAGATCGTTTTAGGATTATTTATTAACTGGCTTTCCAAGCGTGGGAAGCGTAAAACAAAAAGATTATGATGATGAGAGAAAATGAGAAAAGCCTTCGTGCTTTAGCGATGTTGCGTTATCAAGCAGATCGTTACCAGTCAGCTGGCAATGGTGCCATGAGTCAGCGATTAAACGCTGAGATCCGTCGCCTTATGAGCGAAATGAGTGTAGATGCGGATAAGAACTAAAAGACCGCGTCTTTTTTAAGTAAAGAATTAAAGTAAGAAATAAATTAGATGTCATCTCTTACCTCCGTTCAAAACGGAATGGTGAGAGATAGGAAATGAGGATTACCTTTGGCAATACGGCCGGGTGAGCCTTTTTTTGTGCCCTTTCCTTTCCTTCTCCTTCGCGTATCAGGGAAATTACTTATATTTGTGAATGAAAAAGCTAAAACAATAATCATTTGAACACAAAAGCGATGAAAAAAGCAGGATTACTCTTAATGTCGCTGGCATTAAGTACGGCTCTTTGGGCGGAAAGTCCGGAGAAGAAAGGTTTGGACGTGATAAATAGATCGACCGCCGAGGCGCATATCGGTTTCTTGGCCGATGATGATCTGGAGGGCCGTGAGGCCGGTTTCCGTGGAGGCCGTATAGCGGGAGATTATATCGTGGCGAACTTGAAGTCCTTAGGTATCGATCCCGTGGGCGATTCCTATTACCATCCGTTCGAGGCTTACCATCTGGAACGCCAGAAAAGAGGAGCCCGTTGGCAAGTCCACCCGGACTCGGTGGCCGCTATCAAGCAGACCGGTGTTTTCCAGAAGCTATCCTTGAATAATATATTGGGTAAGATAGAGGGGAAGAACCCGAACGAGATCGTGATTGTCGGCGCTCACTATGACCATCTGGGTATCGACCCGATGCTGGATGGCGACCAGATCTATAACGGGGCGGACGATAACGCCTCCGGAGTCTCTGCCGTTTTGCAGATAGCGAGGGCTTTCCTTGCCACGGGCCAGCAACCGGAGCGAACCGTTGTATTCGCTTTCTGGGACGGTGAGGAGAAAGGGCTTCTCGGATCGAAAGCCTTCGTTCAGTCTTTTCCAGAGATAAAGAACGTGAAAGGATATTTGAATTTCGATATGATCGGCCGTAACAATAACGAGGCGAAGCCTACCCATGTGGTTTATTTCTATACGGAGGCGCACCCTGCTTTCGGCGATTGGCTGAAGAACGATATCAAGAAATACAACTTGAATCTGGCACCGGATTATCGTCCGTGGGATAACCCGGTAGGAGGGAGTGATAACGGTTCCTTCGCAAAGATAGGTATCCCTATTATCTGGTATCATACCGACGGGCATCCGGATTACCATCAACCGAGCGACCATGCCGACCGGATTAATTGGGACAAGGTGGTGAATATCACGAAGGCCTCGTTCCTTAATATGTGGTATATGGCGAATGAGAAAGATTTTTAGAGATTATACTTCTTTTTCAATAGAAGATATCTAATAAAAGTAAGTTAACTTCATCGGCGAAGTAAGTTAACTTACTTTGGCATTTTAATTAACTTACTTTGCTAATGAAGCTGGCTTGCTTTTATATTCTGAAAAAACGCCTGAATTACTGTGATTTCATATCTTACCGCAGATACTTAGTTCTACATGAACTCAAGTCGATTTTAACTTAAAACCGTTTATATTTCTAATTTTATATTGTAAAACATAAAAATAAGGAAAGATTTATTTAATTATAATGACACAATATAATGAATATTTCATATCTTTGCCTCCGATATAAAATGTGCTAGGTATTTTGGCGCCAACTAAATAAAACAACTTCTACTTAAGAAAAGTTCATGTAGGACTCCGATAGTTAGCCCATTTTTTATTTGAACTTAATTACGCTAGAACTCAGGAGTGAGTGTATGTATGTGAATAATTTTAAAAGACAAATGTTTCGCCAAGACATTGTCTAATTATTTATCAATAAAACCATCAGTTATGTTGAAAAACTTTAAACCTGTCAGCTTAATTCTATGTGCGGGTGCGTTATGCTTCTCGGGAAGCATGTATGCCAACATCGCACCTGTTGAGCAAGGTACCTCTATCTCCCAGCAAAACGGGAAAGTAACAGGTACAGTGGAAGATGATTTCGGCCCAGTGACCGGAGCGTCAGTTGTCGTGAAAGGCACGACCAATGGTACGATTACCGATATGGACGGTAATTTCACCTTGGAAGGTGTCAAGAATGGTGATGTAATCCAAATCTCATTCATTGGTTACTCCACCATGGAAATTACGTATACCGGCCAACCGGTAGGCGTTATCAAATTAGCGGAAGACACCCAGAAATTGGATGAGGTCGTGGTTACGGCCTTAGGCATGAAGCGATCTGAGAAGTCCTTGGGTTATGCGATGCAAGAGTTGAAGGGAGACGCTTTGCTGGATTCTCGCGAGAGCAATATCGCCAATGCGTTGTCCGGTAAGGTTTCCGGTTTGCAGGTCGTTCGTTCTAGTGGTAGTGTAGGCGGTTCTTCGAAGATTGTACTTCGTGGTGCGAACTCTTTGACGGGTTCTAATCAGCCGTTGGTAGTTGTAGATGGTACTCCGATGGATAACTTCACCGGTGGCGTGGATGATGTATGGGGTAACTCCGGAGCGGACATGGGTAACGGCCTTTCGGATATCAACCCGGAAGATATCGAGTCCATGACGGTATTGAAGGGTGCTTCCGCCGCCGCCCTTTATGGCTCACGTGCCGGTAACGGCGTGATCTTGATCACTACCAAGTCCGGACGTAAGAACGAGGGACTCGGTATTACGATCAACGCCGGTATCACCGCCGAGACGATTTTCCTGAAACCTGATTTACAGAACGACTTCGGACAAGGCTCCGTGGGCGTTTACGATAACCAATCCCGCCTTAGCTGGGGACCGAAAGCCATGGGACAAATGGTAACCGATTGGAGAGGCAACCAAATCCCTCTGCATACTTATGATAATATCGACGCTTTTTTCCGCACCGGAACCTCCTTTAACGAGGGTGTCAGCTTCCAGCAGAACATAAAGGGTACGGCGGTATTCGCCTCCGTAAACCGTTCCGACGATGCTAGTATCACCCCACGCTCAAAACTAAACAAGACGAATATTACCTTGCGTGCCACCACTTTCTTGGATGAGGCGGAAAAGTGGAAAGTAGATGCCAAGGTGAATTATATCAATCAAAACGCGCATAACCGCCCGATTCAGGGCGTGAATCCCTCGAACGCTTTCAATACGATCTATAACCTGCCTCGTTCCTTGAATATCCGTGAGTTTGAGGATGACGTGGATGAGCAAGGCAATATGATTTGGTATGATGCCTCCAAGAATCCGCAGGAGAACCCTTATTGGGTGACCCGTTATCGCCAGAACGAGGATACCCGTAACCGTTTGTTAGGAAATATCTCCTTGAAATATGCCCCGACCGATTGGTTCGATATTGAGTTGAGAGGTGGTACGGATTATTATACCACGACGAAGAGCGAGAAAGTATATGCCGGTGGTAATACCAGTCCGAGAGGTCTGTATACCGAGGGATCGGAGACCTTCTATGAGAATAACTTCAGTTTCTTGGCTACGGCCCGGAAGGATAACTTGATCGATCGGCTGGGAGGCTTCGTTACTTTCGGTGGTAACTTGATGCTCCAGCAACGTAATAAGATGAACGCTTCTGCCGGAGAGTTGTTGGTGCCGAACTTGTTCTCGCTGAATAATGGCGTGAATAAGCCGACGGTCACTTCCGAGTTGATCCGCCGTCGTATGAATTCCTTGTACGGGTCGTTGCAGTTGAACTGGGATGGTTATCTGTTCTTGGATGTTACGGCACGTAACGATTGGTCGTCTACGATGTCGAAAGCCAACCGCTCTTATTTCTATCCGTCTGTCAGCTTGTCTGCGGTGATCTCCGATATGTTGCCGAAGATTGGCGGAAGCATGCCGGATTGGTTCTCTTTCGCTAAGGTACGTGCCTCCTTCGCTGAGGTAGGTAACGACTTGGACCCGTATCAATTATATAACTTCTACTCTGTAGGCAAGGACCCCAACGGGAATACGACGGCGAAACCGGGTAAGGTACTTTACGACTCGGATGTACGTAGTGAGTTGATTAAATCATGGGAGGCCGGTTTCGATATCCGTTTCTTCAATAACCGGTTAGGCTTGGATGCCGCTTGGTATAAGTCCAACGCTACCCGCCAGTTACTGGATTTACCGATGGACCCGTTCTCCGGCTATGCTTCCCGTAAGATTAACGCGGGTAACATTCAGAACGAGGGTTTGGAGATCTCCTTGAACGGTACGATTCTAGACAATCCCGCCGGATTGAGCTGGAGCTCTACGGCGCAGTTCTCCTTGAACCGGAATAAGATCAAGGAATTATACGAGGGCGTGAATCTATATGATATAAAGACGTTCGACGCTATCCAGATCGTAGCTCCGGTAGGTGGTTATTATGGTGAGATCTACGGGCAGACCTTTATGCGTGTGACCGATGAGAATAGTCCTCACTATGGAAAGATCGTCGTAGGTGATGATGGTTTGCCTTTGATCTCTACCGAGAAGTCGAAAGTAGGAAACCAGAGTCCGGATTGGATGATGGGTTGGACCAATAATTTCTCTTATAAAGGTTTTAACCTGAGCTTCTTGATAGACTTCCGTATCGGTGGTAGCATCTATTCGGCGACAGCCTCCAACCTGTATACCCGGGGTAACGCCGCCGGAACAGTGGTGAATGGTGATCGTGCCGAATTCGTGGTACCGAATACCGTGGTTCAACAGGGTAGTGGTTATGCGGAGAATACGGTCGCCGTCACTCCCCAGAACTATTGGGAGCGTATTGGGTCTACCGGAAATTATGGTTTACCAGAGGTTTATACCTATAGCGCCACCAATGTCCGTTTGCGTAATATCACCTTTGGCTACGAGTTCAATCGACAGATGTTGAAGAAAACGCCTTTCCAGCGTGTACGTCTATCCGCTACTTGTAACAATGTTTGGATGATCCATTATAACTTGCCGGGTATCGACCCCGAGTCCGTTGCCGCCACGAATACCAACGCTACCGGATTCGAGAATGGAGCCGCGCCGACCGGCCGTTCCTATACGTTTAACGTAACCGTGGGATTCTAATGGAATACATGATAATTTGAATTACGATAAAAATGATGAAGATGAAAACAAGAAATATACTTTTTACCGGATTGGTATCGGTGGCTGCTCTTCTTTCTTCCTGTAATGACTTTCAGGAGATCAATGAGGACCCGAATCTTGTGGGAGAGGATAAGGTGAAGCCCCAATGGTTCCTGAATGCCTCTATCATGGGAGACCAGATGAACCCAGAGATAGCCGAGCGTATCTTTATCTTGTACTGGGACCGTGCTTCCCGTTTCAATAGGGGAAGTGGTTTTACGATCGGTACGGATAACAATGATTATAGTACGATCTACTTGAGTAATGATTACGCCGTAGGTTGGCTGAATCAAGTGACCAAAGCGATCCAGTTAGGAGAGCAGATGGTTGCCAATGGCGAGGCGGATACCTATCCTTATTATAAGAACGTGATCCAGATGTCCCGTATCTGGCGTGCTTACTTGAACTCGGAAGTAGCTGACGGTTTCGGGCCGATCCCTGCGTTGGCCGCTTTCTCCGGTGTACCGGCTGAGTACGATAGTGTAGAAGCTATCTATCAATTTATATTGAAAGAGTTACGGGAAGCTGAGTCTGCGTTAGACCCCTCCTTGGATATGTCCGCTATGGCTAACGAGGATGCTTTCTATGCGGGAAATGTTACGAAATGGAAAAAGTACGCCAACTCTTTGCGTATGCGTTTGGCGATGCGTATCTCGGCTGTCGATCCTGCCTTGGCGAGAGCGGAATTTGAGGATGCCGCCTCTAAGACATTTATTTCCGAGCCAACCGATATCGCTTCCGTGCAGGAGAAAGAGGGTTGGGATGAGCTGACGAGCGTGATGTCTCGTCCTTGGAATGGGCAGGCGATGTCCGTGACGTTTAAGAACTTGGTAGTTGGTTTGGGTGGACAGGAATTTCCGTTGCCGGACTCCTTAAAAAGCCATTTGAAGAATCCATACGATTATCAAGGTTTATATTTGAACCAGCACTTCCCGCTGACGACGAATGATCCGTGCGCCGGTTTCTATTTCGACGGTATACCTCAATATGTAGATCCCCGTGCCCCGAAGTTGTTTAGTGTAGTGGGCTGGGATGATGGTGTGGTTTATTCCGATTATATCGGTGCGGCCAGCGAGGTGAAGCCGGTTCACTTGAAGAATCCGGCGGATAATACCCAGAATATGTTGATGATCGATCCGAAATATACGTGGTGCACTTGGGTCGCCGGAGAATGGGACGTGAAAGCCGGTCTGGTAAGTGAGCTGACAGGTAAGAATTATAATTATCCCTCTATATCGAAACAATATCGAATGAGCACCAATAAGCGTGTCTTCTTCGGCCCGTGGGAAAGTTACTTCTTATTGGCGGAGGCTGCGGTGAAAGGCTGGAAAGTTCCGGGAACGGCTAAATCCAATTATGAGTCTGGTGTTACGGCTAGTTTTGAGTATCATGGCTTATTGAGCCAAGTCGGTGATTACCTATCGTCTCAGAAATACAACCGTGTAGGTACTTCCGTCGCTTTCGACCATACGACAGAGGCGAAATCATATACGATCCGTTATACGGACCCCTATACGAAGGAGGTAAAAAGCCGTACGTATGAATATCCCCATAACTCGATCTATCGGAATGGCGCTTATAATAATGACGCCCTTACGAAGATTATCACCCAGAAATATATAGCGCAAGTTCCTTGGTTGCCGGAAGAGGCTTGGAGCGATCATCGTCGTTTAGGTCTTCCTTTCTTCGAGAACCAAGCGGTAGAGAAGGATTACAACCCATTGAATCAAGTTCCTTTGACGGTCGCTACCTCTAAGGAATGCCGTTGGGATTTCTACCCGAAACGTTATCGTTATCCGGCGAATATCCAAACGAATAATCAAGCGGGTTATGCGCAAGCTCTCCAGCTTTTGGGCGGCCCGAACTTGACGACTACTCCACTTTGGTGGAACGCTAAATAGCGAACCTGCTTGGTCTGTTTTATATATACTTTTTCGGTGTCACGCATTTATTTGTGTGGCACCGTTTTTTTGAGATTTACTCAATCGTGCTTAGCCATTTCTCCAGTTCGTCAGTCCATTGACGTTTGTATACGAAGTTGTCCCGGAACCCAAAACTATGGCCGCCCTTTGGATAAATATGCAAGGAGGCGGACACCTTGTTTTTTAGCAAAGCGAGATAATAAAGCACGCTATTCTCCGGGCTAACCGCCTCGTCATCCGAAGCCAACGCTATAAAGGCGGGAGGTGTCAGTGAGTTTACGTGCAATTCCAAAGAGAAAGCTTACTCTTCCTCATGCGTGGGATTCGCTCCTAATAGCCGTTCCCTCGATTTAAGGTGCGTTAAATGAGGTAGCATACTGATAACCGGATAAAGGAGTATTTGGAAATCCGGACGTGAGTCGTCTACCCCGAATATTGCGGCATGCCCGGCGATATAACCGCCAATGGAGGCACCCATGACACCGACCTTCGTAATCTTCCACTCTTCCGAGTAATTATGGAGGATGCGGAGACCTTGGCGAACATCGTCCAGAGGAACTTCCCTATGTCCG
>ENA-OPTX01000685-OPTX01000685.1-human-gut-metagenome-genome-assembly--contig:-NODE-685-length-17064-cov-5.115527_pt1 | contig 17064 bp, 15 predicted proteins | sample MGYA00241465_ERZ501922 | MGnify/ENA primary metagenome ERZ501922 (study PRJEB25962, sample SAMEA2042399) | human gut metagenome | biome: human gut; feature: human-associated habitat; material: faeces...
ATGGGTTTTCCGTAGAACGCGGTAAGGCGTTCCTCCAGGGTGCGGTGCGGGATGGCAGAGGTACGTCGGATGTTGATACCATCATCCATCTGCACCAGTTCCACCCGGTCATGTTCCTTCAGACCAACTGCGTCCAGGAGCGCCTTGGGGATTCGCAGGCCCTGGCTGTTGCCCCATTTTTGGATTGTCGCGTACATAGACGACACCTGCCTTTCAAAGACAGTATATACAGAGTATAAACAAAAGTCAACCATTTGATCCGAGGTAAATCCACATGGGAACCTATATCCACTTTACGAACGAGCAGAAGGAGCGAGCCAACTCCGTTGATCTGGAGGAGTTCCTGCGGCGGCGGGGCGAGAAGCTGCTGCGTTCCGGGCGGGAGTTCCGGCTGGAGCGGCGGCACCGCATCACCGTCCGGGGCAGCGAGTGGTACGACCACGCCGCCCGGCAGGGCGGCTACGCGGTCAGCTTTGTCCAACACTACTACGGCATGAGCTATCAGGAGGCCATGGAGCTCCTGCTGGGGAATGAATTGGGGGAGACATATCCCGCCGCAGAGCCAAAACGGGAGGAGCCGCCCAAACCCTTCGCCCTGCCGCCGCCCCATACCGATATGCGCCGTGTGTACGCCTACCTCATGAAACAGCGGCACATCAGCCGGGGGGTGATCAGCCACTTCGCCCGGGCCGGACTGTTGTACGAGGACACCCAATATCACAACTGTGTCTTTGTGGGGACAGACGAGCAGGGCGTTCCCCGGCACGCCCATAAGCGGAGCACCAACAGCCAGGGCAAGTCCTTCAAAGTCAACGTGGAGGGCAGCAGGCCCCAGTACAGCTTCCACCACGTGGGACAGGACGGCCTGCTCTATGTGTTCGAGGCCCCGATTGATCTGCTGAGCTTCCTCACGCTGTACCCGGACAGATGGCAGGAGCACAGCTATGTGGCCCTGTGCGGTACCGGCGGCCAGGCCATACATTGGATGCTGAAGCAGAACACCGGCCTCCGGGATGTGGTGCTCTGCTTGGATCACGACGAGCCCGGACAGACGGCGGCCAAGCGCATCCAGGAAGAATTACAGGGGGCAGGATACCACAGCGGCATCCTGCTCCCTGTACATAAGGACTGGAACGACGACTTGGTGCAGGGACAGACTGTGACCGGCTCTGCAATGACCATGGGGCAGAGTATGTAGGCCACAGAGGCGCACCGTCCGTCAAGGGGATGGTACGCCCTGCCGCTGAACCGGGGGCCGGTTCATTTTGGCCCGCCCAGAAGGTCACACTGGAAGGTGATCTAAATACAGAGAACTAACAACAAGAAGGGAGATGACCGCTGTGAACAACGATACCTGGATGCTGATCCTCCTGCTGGCGGTGGTATTCAGCGCTCTGGTCGCCATCACCGCCTTTTCCGGCCGGGGCAGCCTGGACAGCATCAAGAGTAAAACCGTGGGCGACGGGCAGCACGGCACCGCCCGCTGGGCCACGCCGGGGGAAATCAAGAAGACCTTCCGCTCCGTCCCCTTCCAGACCGCGCTGTGGCGGAAAGGGGAACGCCTCCCGAGCGCACAGGGGCTGGTGTTGGGCTGTACCGGAAAAAAAGGGCAGCTCACGGCCCTGGTGGACAGTGACGATATCCACTGCCTCATGATCGGTGCCTCCGGCGTGGGCAAGACCGCCTTCTTCCTATACCCCAATTTGGAATACGCCTGCGCCAGCGGAATGAGCTTCTTTGCCAGTGACACCAAGGGAGATCTGGCCCGGAACTATGGGGCCATCGCCCGGGACTGCTATGGCTACCAGGTGGTGGTGGTGGATCTCCGGAACCCCACCCGCTCAGATGGCTATAACCTGCTCACTCTCATCAATCACTACATGGACGCGTGCCGGAGAGATCCGGCTGATCTGGCCGCCCGAGCCAAGGCGGAGAAGTACGCCAAAATCCTCTCCAAGACCGTCATCAATCCGGATGGGGAGAACTTTGCACAAAATCAATATTTTTACGACGCGGCGGAGGGCGTGCTCACCGCCGTGATCCTGCTGCTGGCAGAGTACCTGCCGCCCAAAAGGATCCACGGGGAGTTGCGGGAACGGCGGCATATCGTGTCCGTGTTCAAGCTGGTGCAGGAGCTGCTGGCCCCCAGCATTCTGCCCGGCAAGAATGAGTTCCAGCTCCTCATGGACTGCTTGCCGGAGGAACACAAGGCCAAGTGGTTCTCCGGCTCCGCCCTCACCGCCGCCGAGCAGTCTATGGCCTCCGTCATGTCCACCGTCCTCTCACGGCTGAATACCTTTCTGGACTCGGAGCTGGAGCAAGTGCTGTGCTTCGACAGCACCATAGACGCCGAGAGCTTTGCCGCAAAGAAATCCGCCATCTTCCTGATACTTCCGGAGGAAGATCAGACCAAAAACTTCATGGCTGGTCTGATGATCCAGACCCTGAGCCGTGAGCTGTTCTCCGTGGCGGACGAGCACGACGGGAAGCTACCCAGCCGGGTGGTGTTTTTCTGTGACGAGCTGGGCACCATGCCCGTCTTTGACATCCTGCCCCTGTTTTCGGCTGGGCGCTCCCGGCGACTGACCCTGGTGCCCATCATCCAGAGCCTGGCCCAGTTGGAGAAGAACTACGGCAAGGAGGGGGCGGAGATCCTGACGGATAACTGCCAGGACACCATTTTCGGCGGCTTTGCCCCCAACAGCCAGACCGCCGAGGTGCTGTCCAAGGCACTGGGCAGCCGTACCGTCCTAAGCGGTTCTATCAGCCGCGGGAAAAATGATTCCAGCCAAAGTCTACAGATGATAGAGCGTTCTTTGCCATATTGTCAAGTGATGAATTAGAACAAAAATGCTCCCCCTTCTTGCAAACAGAAGAGGGAGCATTAACAACTTATTTAGATTTCAATTATTATATTGTAATATTTTTCTCGAACTCCTTTTTAAAATCTTCTATTTTGCTAGCTTCAATAAAAATTGGTGTTATTGAAGAAAAAACTACCGGGTTCTCAGAATAAGTGGCTATTAGGTTTTCCTGTAAATAACACTGAGCGGCATTGGGGAAAAAATCAGCAGGCAATGGATATTTTGCATTTGGATTATGGAATACTGTGACGCCTTCTGACCAAGGTTCTGAATTTTGCTCAGTAACAAAATAAGAAAATATTTGGGGAATAACTGCATTTGGATCTGGATTATAAACACTTGCTATTCTATACATAAGTACATTGTTTTCATCCAATCCACATTGTTTCCCTATTCGACTAAATTTTGAAACTGTCGCACATGAAGAATGCAACACTGCACTTACATTTTCTGAATTTTCTTGAAAAAAGAAACCGGAAGGAATTGAATTGCGCCCATCTCCCTTAGGGTGTGTAGTAACTTTGATTGGTTTCACAATTAAATTCCCATTTGAATCAAAGAAATGGTCATATTCAAATCCATATAAATAAGTAATAAGTGAACCTTGGCTCCAAGTCATTGAACATGTGTTATGAAAATCTGCGATGGCAATTACAAAAGGTTTTTCCTTTGTGTGTTGATACTCCCAATAATGTGTTCCGTTTTTATCTTTATGTGTTAATTTGCTGTATAATGAACTACCCCATTTTGCTGGCATAAATTTTTGTTCTTTTATAATGTCTTCCCTTGTAGGGATATTTCTGCATATTTCTTGTAAATTTTTATTGGACACTATAACAGCTTCTACAGACACCTCGCTATCTCCTGAACTAAGTAAAAAATCAGGGGCAAAGTGCTCTCGATTAATCTGCAATCCCTCCTCATTAAAATAGCAAAACAAGTATAATTCCCAAAGTCTGGAATCAAATCCTGTTGTTTGAAACTGCTGAACAAAGTTACCATCCACATCAAAAAAATGAGGCATTATTTCATTTATAACATTTCTCGCAGCTGAATGAGTTGGACTTTTAGCTATTATTTGGAAGTATGGATCAAGTTTAGAGACTTTTGCACGAGGAATAAACAAATCATCCACAGTCTTTCTGGTATCCTTTTTTTCAGTAAACACCGTTTTTTCCAACAGCTTGGAATGTGACAGCATAATCTTTCTAGCCGCTTCACAATCCTCAATATCAATTTTCAAATCAATGCAACGAATTTGTCTATTTTCATCTCTTGCTAAAAAAATCACTGTATAATTTTTATCTTGCCTATCAAGGCAGATAACAGCCCATAAAGTTTTAGATTCATTTATATACCATTCAAGTTCTTCATTGAAAAATTCAGCCAAATTATGCCTAGTAAAAAACACATACAAATCAAACTGATTCTTTGAAATTGGTTTCAATTATTTTTACCCCTTGCTATCCTAACACTATTTCTCCCACAAAGTTATAGACTATTCTGACTTCCTGAATCTTCTGTCCGTCTATCTTTTTGACCTCACCCACCAGAATCCGGCTGATCAGCCGATTCAGCACCGCTTCATCCAATTCCTGTATGGTGGCATACTGCCGAATCTCCCGGATAAAGGTACGAACTTCACTTTCCTGAGTATCGGTCTGCTGAAGCATTCGCAACAGCTCGTGCAAACGGCGCTGATTTTCTTCCTGCTGCTGCTCCATAGCGGCGGTCAGCTTCACAAACCGCTGCTCAGAGAGTACACCTTTGGTCTTGTCAGTGTAAAGACTCAGGAACATATCATCGATTTCCCGGTTTCTGGCTTCCAGACGCTCACGCTCTTTCTGCATCTCGGAAGCATCCGCCATATACCGGCGCTCCATCCGGCTGCTCAACCGCTGATAAAAGGCATCTGCATCCTTGAGTGCCATCGCTGCGAGTTCCTGAATATCCTTCAGGACGAGATTATACAAATCCCTGGCTTCGATCTTGTGACTGGTGCAGGCGTTTTTGCCCAGCCGGTTGTAGGTCTGGCAGATATAATACGCCTTGTCAATCGGTTCCCGCATCTCGCCGGTAAAGCGGTTTTTGCCAGTCCTGCCAACCTTCTCATACCGCACCTGCATAGATTTCCCACAGGTGGCGCAGTAGATAATGCCATGGAACAGATTGTAGAACGGGCAGGCATTGCCTTTCATAATAGGTGGCCTGCGATCTACGATTGCCTGTACCTGCTCCCATTCCTCCGGTGTCACAATCGCTTCATGGCAGCCCTCAATGATTTCCCAGTCCTCACGGGGAATGATGTCATAGGTGTTGGAGCGAATCCCTTTCTGGTGTGTCCGGCAAACCAGATGAGCGCCCTTATAAAAGGGGTTACGCAGGATATGGCTGATTCTTGCGCCGCCCCACGCATAGTAGTTGACATCGCAGGCGGTATTTCCTTTTACTCTGGTGATGGGAACCTTGTCCTCCATCAGCTGCTTGGCAATCCGCATACAGCCCCAGCCATCCAGTGCCAGGTCATAGATTTTGCGAATCACCGGCGCAGTCTCCGGGTCAAGGATTAAATGCCCCCGATCCTCCGGGTCACGCATCAGCCCCAGGGGAGGCTGTCCACCACAGAACTTTCCCTGCCGGGAACGGGTCATACGCCCCGCCAGAACTTTCTTGGAAATATCCCGGCTATACATATCGTTCAGGATATTCTTGAAGGGCGTGATGTCCATTTCCTGACGGGTCAAACTATCCACGCCATCCGTAATGGCGATATAGCGGACATTGTGTTTAGGGAAGAAGATTTCAATATAGCTGCCGGCTTCTATATAATTTCTTCCCAGTCTGGACAGGTCTTTGGTAATGACACAACCAATTTTGCTGGCCTCAATATCGGCAATCATGCGCTGAAAAGCTGGGCGATTGAAATTACGGCCTGTGTAACCATCATCCACATAATACTCATACTGAAACATGCCATTTTTCTCGGCAAATTCCTTGAGCATAAGTTTCTGATTGCTGATACTCATACTCTCGTTGTCGCCGCCATCGTCCAGAGAAATACGGCAATAGAGGGCTGTGATTTTCTGATTGACTTGTTTTTTCCTGCTCATAGTAATCTCCTTCTATGAACAGGGACACGATATGTATATTATATCATGTCCCTGTTTTTCCTTCAACCAATTCCCTCAGCTTGCCTTGCGTTCCAGCCATTCTTCAAAGTGTTCGCAGGTTTGCCGTTCAATGAGCTGTTCAAAGGCTTCCTGCATGGTTTTATCACCTGAAAACTCCCGTATCACGATAAACTTCACTTTTTTGCTCTGCTTGTTTTCTTGCTTTTGGGCTTTCTCCATAGGCTACCTCCATAGATCAGAAAAGCCAGACAAAGGGCATCGGCAACAAAGTCCGGCAACGGACTCCAAAAAACCTGCAACCTATCGTCTGACCATCGTTTCTTGCTTTTCAAATTTTCTTGTGAAATCTCGTTGCTTTCGTTGTCAGAGAACAGATACCCACCAAAAAGTCTCGTTTAATGGGCATTTATCGTGTCCATACCCCCGTTTTTGTAGCAACAAAGTCAGCAACCAGCCGACAACCAACGGTACAACAAGCCCTGTAAATCAGGCAATCCACCCCTTTGGCAGCTCCAGTTGACGGACTTCTTCCTCGCTCAGCTCCACAAATCTACCTTCGTTGTCGGGCACTTCGTTGCCGAAAAACTCCCGTTCCCAGCCACGCTGCCGCCCATATCCAGCAAACATCCTGGGATTGGAAAAGGGCTTCCAGCCCGTCACCACCGTGTTCATGATCTCGTTGATGTTGTGCAACTGCCAACGCTTCGGCTCCTCAAAGGCGTGTCCCAACGCTTCCTTGAACAGCTGCTTGGAGCAGACTACATTGCCGGTGTAGTGTTCCAGAAAGCCCTGAATCTGCCCGGCCTCGGTATCCTCCGGCATGAAGTCTTTCTGAACCTCCACCAGCTGCCTCTGAATCTCCTTTGGAAACTTCATGGAATACTCGCCGCTGCGATAAATGGTCATAGCCTCCGCCCACACCTGCAACAGATATTTTCTGGAGGCGGCTTCGTCCTCCAGAATGTGAACCTCCGCTTTCTCCGGGTAAATCATCACTGGCAGAAACCGGCGGTTTCCGGCCCGGTCAAGGGGCAGAAAATCCAGCGTGTTGGAGGAACCACCAAACACACACTGCCTCAGCCGGTCTTTGGGCTGGGTCTCATAGGGCGTGCGGTAGGTTTCCTTTTGGCGGCTGATAAAGGAGCGGATCTCCTCGATGCTCTTGGCGTTACTGGTGGCCAGCATCTCCGACATCTCAATGATCCAGTGGCCTTGCAGCTTGGCAAACACCTTGTCATCATCCAGCTTTTTCAGGTCATCGGAGAACCACTCGTCCTGTATAGCCAGGAAGCGAAAGAAGGTGGACTTTCCAGCTCCCTGGCCGCCCACCAGACAGAGCAGTTCCTCATACTTGGAGCCTGGATGGAATACCCTGCGGATGGCTCCCAGCAGGAAGTGCTTGAGCATTTCTTCCACATAGTTGCTCTCATCTGCCCCCAGAAAGTGATGCAGACAGGAGCGTATCCGGGGTACGCCGTCCCAAACCAGGCCATTCAGCACATCCTGGATAGGGTGATAGCAGTTTTCGTTTGCTACGATGGAGAGCGCCGCCATCAGCTTCTTTTCACTGGTCAAACCATAGTTCTGCTCAAAATAAAGGAGCAGATACTTGACATCGGTATCGGTCAAGGCGCTGGTGCTTCTGCGCCAGCCCAGATCCCGCACAATATCCACACGGTCGGTCAGCAGATTTAGCCGGATAGCACCCCGCAAAAGCGGATCACGGACAAACACTGTGCGGCAATTTCCAATGGTGTTGGCCGGTTGTCCTTTTTCTGTCGTGGAAAGGCTTTCCCGCACTTCATCAACGGTCAATTCCTCACTTTCGGCCTGCTGGGTTGCAGGCACTAAACTCTGAGTTTCGCTGTTCAATGTTTCTCACCTCCTCAAGGGAAAGGCACCTGATTTGTATGCAAAATCAGATGCCTTACCGCTCCATATCCGGTTTTCGCTGCTGTTGCTTTTTCCGGTTTTCCTCCCGCCGGGTACTATCCTGTTTGGCCCTGTGCAGAAAATCCAAAATAGATTCTTTGGTCTTTTCCTGAATTTGTTGTTTACCAGCCTGTTTGACCTCCGGCTGCATCAGCTTCTTCTGGATTTTTGTCAGCGCAGACTGCATGGCATTTTTGATTTTGGAGATCACTCCATCCAACCGGGCAGCGGCATACTCACGCTCTTTTTGTGGCGCTTTCCGTTCCGGCGAGAGTACCCACTTTTTTGCTTCCTCCACCAACCGGATGTCCTCATTATGGGTTTCCTGCCGGACAGTATCGGTGACAACCTCCACCGCCTTGTCATAGGCAATATCCGAAACTTCCTCCACCAGTGTTTCCACATCCTCAATTTTCAGGGTCAGCTCCTCCAGCTTCTGTTCCTGCGCCGCCAGCTGCTCCTTTTGCTTCATCAGGATATAGTCCTGTTTCTCCAGATACGCCCGCCCACCATAGGACGTCTCCTGCTCCAGATACACCCCATGCTTGCGGCTGATGTCAAAGAGCAGCATGCGGCATACTGCATCAAATGTCTGCTTGCGGTTGTTGTGTTTGCCCTTGGGCTTACTCGGATCAGGCAATTCAAAGCCCAGTTCCTCCAGCGCCTTTTCCTGCTGGGGGCACAACTCCCCATACCGGTTTTTGCAGTCAAACACATGGCGCTCATGGATGTGGGGCGTACCCTCATCCAGATGCAGCGCCCAGTCCAGAATGTGGATATAGGAGCCAAAGCGCCGTTCAAACTCCTCATAAAATTCGCTGACAATGAGCGCCAGCGTACCCGGTGGAACGGATTCTTCCATGGTGCCAATCTGGTAAATGCTTTCCTCCGGACAGGTCTTGTTGTTTTTCAAAAGATCTTCTACGGTACGGTTGCGCTCGGTGTGCCGGGTTTTCTCGTTCCGGGCATTCTGGGCATCCACATGGTCGGAATAATGCTCGTAGTAATACATCCGCTCAATTTCTTCAAAGCTGAAATCCGACTGCTCCGGTTTCTCCCGAAGTTCCGGGGTAGTAAATCCACGGTAGCAATCCCAGTACACATTTTTTCTGGCTCGCTGGGCATCAATGTGTTCGCTGTTCTCCACATCAAACCTGCGATCATTGTGCCGGGGATTATAGGTGCCATGCTTGCCGGAGCGTCCGTTGTGCCGTGTCAGTTTCAATTTTCATCCCTCCATTCTCCGTTGATTTTTCCCGAAGGGGAGCAGCGGCGAAGCCGCCAAACCTGCGGATTTCTGCGTCAGGTAATACCCAGTATGAGTTGACGCAAAGCATCAACTCTCCCTGGGCAAGGCGTTTCACCCTTGACCCGATGGGGCTGGCTGCCCTCAACCTGCCAATGGGCTTTGCCCCTTGACCCCAACAGGGCGCTGCGCCCCTGTACCCAGCACAAAGGGCTTGCCGCCCTCTGTACTCCTACCCGGAGAAGCCGACTTTCACCGCTTGTGCGGTTTCAGTCAGCTCCTCCGGCTCTGAATGCTCCCTTTGTCGCATTTCCCGAAAAGGGGGAATGCTGGGGTATCACGATACCAATTCACCGCAAAAATACCGAGTGCAGACCCGTCATTTTCCCGTGAATTGACCCGATTTCAGGCGCTCTCCTTGTCCGTCCGCAAGACCTGAAATCCGTGCTGTTTGGCGTACTCTCTGGCAGCAGTCAGCCTTTCTTCGCTGTACGGCGGCACCAGACGGATGGACAGTCGGGACTTGTCCATCACATAGGTCACGCTGCCCTCAGTGGTGCTGCGCTCCAACCGGCACAGCTGGGGATACTTGCGGCTAAACTCGGCCAACCTGCGCTTCAGATCGGCGTTGAAGGTGTAGATACTGGCGGTGTCCTCCGCCTCGTTCCAGTTAATGATGGTTTCTTTCTCATACTTAGACAGCTTCGTCATACAAATCCTCCTCATAGTCGGTGTTTTCCTTTACCAAATGCAGGCGGCGTTTGGCACGGTAATACTCGTCCATCTCAGCACGGAGCTGATGATAAAAGCCGGTGTACCAGCGTTCTTCCATCTCCGTTTCCATCTTCCGAGCCAGCTCCAGCATCCGGTGCTTAGCCTGCGGGTCAACAGTCAAGGCGGTCAGCCATTTCAACCGTGTCACCGTATTGTGGTGGTTTGGACAGGCAAAGGCATACAGCACTTTCTTTTCTCGGATATTCAATTTCATAAAATCGACCTCCTAAAAGTTTATTTTTATGTGGTCAGTTGCCGGTTTGCCTGCAATCGCTCCTGCCCGGATTTTCCCAGCGTATTGTCCTCCTTGGTGCGCTCCTGTCATGGCATCACTTCCCCAGAGGTCATACCCCTTGCAGCCGTTCATTCAATTTTCAAGGTTCTGTGTCTCCTGACAAAACTCATTTTACCGAAAAAACAGGCCCCCTCCCGTATGTCCAAAACGATGGAAAACGGCTCGAAATCAGCATATTTCCACGCTTATGGAATCATGGTATAATGGTTAAAAACAGAAGGATTTTCCTGATGAGAGGGGGAATGTGGATGCACACAAAACTGTCTATCCCTGAGCGTTTGAAGGACTTGCGAGTGGTGGACAAGCACCTGACGCTGGAACAGCTGGCCGAGCAGACTGGGCTTTCCAAATCTGCTCTCAGCAAATATGAGAGCGACGATTATAAGGACATCAGCCCGTTTGCCATCGCTACGCTGGCGGAATTTTACGGGGTATCAACCGATTACCTGATGGGGTTGTCGGAAAACAAAAATCACCCAAACCCAGAGCTTCAAGCCCTGCATTTGAGTGATGATATGGTTACATTATTGAGCAGCGGAAAAATTAATAATCGGTTGCTGTGTGAGATTGCCACACATGAGAATTTCCAGCGGCTGATGACGGATATTGAGATTTTTGTTGACCGGATTGCTGATATGCGGATTGCCCAGATGAATCTGGTGCTGGAGGCCACCCGGCAGGAAGTAATCCGCAGCCATGCGCCGGGGGATAACGACCTTTTTGTCCGCACACTGGAGCTTGGACAGGTGCAGGAGAGCGACTTTTTCAGCCACACGATTCATGATGATCTGGATAGTATCGTTCAGGATATTCGACAGGCCCATATCACTGACCGCACTACCGCTGATCCGCAGCCGACTTTTACGGAAGTCAAAGAAAAGTTTGAGCGTGCCATGCAGTTAGGAAGTAACGAGGAACGGGTGATCCACGAGTTTTGCGACCAGATGCAGATTCCCTTTGACAAGATTTCGTCAGAGGATTTCTCAGCGTTTATGCGGATACTCAGCCTATCCAAGCTGCTAAAGAACCCCAACAATATGAGGGGAAAGGCCCGGCCACAGTCATACCACGGGACAAAGAAAAAAAGGCGCAAGTAGCCCTAAAAATAATTTTTTTAGTATTATATAATACGGGCAAAATTTTTGGAGGACATAAATATGAATCGCACATTGATAAAAAATTATATTGACGTGCAACCGCAAAAAATTGTTGCAAAAATGGATTTGGAAAAAAATGAAATTGAATACCAAGAGATAACCCAAGGACAATCCATTAAGGAAATCCGAGGCGATGAAGAAATGTCTCGTGCATTTCTTCTTACTCGGTTGGTAAATGAACTCGGGTATTTACCAGAGCGAATTGAAATCGAGCACGAATATACGGCCGGTCGTCCTCACACGAACACAAGTAGAATTGATGTTATTGTTCGAGACGCCAGTGGAAACGCATTTTTGTTTATCGAATGTAAATCTCCTGATGCTTATTCTTCCGATGACAAAGATCAAATTATAGAAGAACAGCTTTATAAAGTGGCCGGAATGGAACGAACCGAAGGAAATTCTGTCCGCTATCTTGTATTGTATACAACAGTCGAAACAGATGGAAAAGTAGCTGACGAATGTATTATTATCGATACTGAGAAGTTTCCGACTTTTGCTGATTGGGCAGCGTCGAGAAACTTTTCAAATACGCTTCCTGCTAGATATGGTAAAGCCCAGAAAACTCCTTATATTAAAGCATCAGCAAAGGACCTAGAGACTGATTTTTCCAATGAAATGTTAAATCAGTTGCAGACTGACCTTCATAATGTGCTTTGGGGTGGTGGCGGAACAGACGATAACGAAGTATTCGCTTCCTTAACAAACTTGATTCTCGCAAAAATTCAGGACGAAGATGAGAAAGAAGATGGGGACACATACGATTTTCAGTCCATGACTTTTGCCAAAGATGGAGATGAAGAGTTCGAAACAAATGAGCAGCTTTTTAATCGCATCAATGCGCTTTATCGCCGTGCACTCAAATCCAAACTCTATATTCTTGACGAAAATGAACTTCAAAAATCGTATGTCATTGACAGCAAGAAGTTTTCTTTGTCTAAACTGAAATATGCTGTTCAAAAGATGGAAGGACTTTCTTTCGTTGATGGAAAAAACAGTCTAAGCGGAAAAGATATTCTTGGTGACTTTTTCGAAGGTATTATTCGCAACGGTTTCAAACAAAGCAAAGGCCAGTTTTTCACTCATATCAATATTGTGCGGTTTATGCTTTATGCTCTGCAAACGGACAAACTGGCAATCGAGCGAATAAAAAAAGACAAAGAAATCCCCTATATGATTGACCCGTCTGCAGGCAGCGGAACCTTTTTGATTGAGTATATGAAGTTTATTACCAAAAACATGAAGTACCGCAATAGAAATACCGATGGATATAACTCGGAACTTGGAACTGCAAGAGCGGTAAAAGACAAGGTGCTTTCAGACTGGTTCTATCCGGATCATAGAGAAAATAAATGGGCACAAACATTTATCTATGGCTCAGAAATTAATTTTAATCTTGGTACAGCAACAAAAGTTAATATGATATTGCACGGGGATGGATCGACCAATATCTTTGTTAAAGACGGTTTGCTTCCGTTTGATAAATATGAAAAGGCATCGTCGCATAATGTAATGCATGATAGTCATAAAGATGATCTTTACGATAATAGAGAAGTAAATGAGCGGTTTGATCTAATTCTTACCAATCCTCCTTTTAGCGTAGAGTTGGACAATGACACGAAGAAGACAGTAAAAAAAGATTTCATGTTCGGTGGCAAGAAAAATTCCGAGAATCTTTTTATAGAGCGTTGGTATCAGCTTTTACGGGAAAATGGAAGACTGGCAGCTGTTTTGCCTGAGAGTGTATTTGATACAACCGAAAACAAGTATATCCGTCTGTTTTTGTACAAATATTTTAAGATTAAAGCGGTTGTGTCGTTGCCTCAGATAGCTTTTGAACCGTATACATCCACTAAAACAAGCATTCTTTTTGCTCAAAAGAAGACAAAAGAAGAAGTGACTCAGTGGAATGAACTTTGGGAAAATGCTTCAAAAGACTATCAGTCGCTCAAAACAAGAGTACAGAATCTGATCTCTGTCGTTGATGGAAAGAAACTAAAATCAAAGCTACCGTCAATTAAGGATTTAACACAGGAAGAAGAAATTGCGGTTATTCGCAAAATGCTTAGATCCTATCTTTCCGAAAGAGACACTGGGTTGAACCTTAGCGAACTTGTTAATAAGTACCGGGCTGAGCTTGATGATTTGTGTAAACAAGATAAGGATACTCAGGATGCGTTTGGTTTTGTGAACACTTGGTGGGTCTTTGGCGAGGTTTCTGCAAAACTGAAATACGATATATTTATGGCAGAAGCAGAAAACATCGGATACAAGCGAACCAAACGTGGCGAAAACAAAATGCCCAATGAGTTGTATAGGGTCAACATTAATGGGGATCTCATTTTCGATGATGGTATCAATACCACCATACTTGATTACATGCGTAGCATTAAATGGGATTGAGGAATATACTATGAAAATCTGTTCAACTAATTTAAATGAGTTATATGGTGATCCTTTTCTGCGATGTGACGTAGACAACATCCTCATGCGTCAAACACATGATTTTACAGCATATCATCGTTTAACAGAATTTATAACATTTATTGAGACAGGTAAAGCTATAACAAAAGAAGATTATACGGAATCCTCTCAAAATGTTCATTTTCTTGTTAGGAACATCTCTGAAGGGAAGCCTTTGTATGAAAATTTAATTTATATAACTGAAGAAAAGGCGGAAGAATTAGCTGATTTTCGGATAAAAAAAGATGATGTGATTATAGCCATATCTTCAAATTGCGGTGCCGCTTTTTTGTATGAAGGTGAACGCAGTGAAAACATCACTTTATCACACTATTTGTGCAGATTACGAGTTGATAGTAGTGTTTTGAGACCTAAATACTTGGTTTATTACTTAAACTCTCCTCTCATGCGTGAATATTTCCGAGGAGTAGAAACAGGTAAAACTCAAAAGAATCTTTCCAAGGTATATATTCATAATCTGCCTGTATATCTACCAACACTTGAGCAGCAAGATAAACTTTGCGAAACAATTGCACCGTTTGATTCTGAGATAACAAGGTTAAAAGCAACAATTCTACAGACCCAGGATATAATCGACAAAGTGTTTCAGCGTGAGTTTTCTTTTGATTACGATACTTTCAATCGTTTGAAAGCCATTAAAACACATTCCATAAATTTGTTCAGCTTTGGAAACAATCCTGATTTGCGATTTAGCCCAAAATTTCATCGCCAAGCCGGAACTTTTGTGATGGATCAGTTATTAAAATTAACCGATAAAAAGATCAAACACTTTCTATCTGAGCCTATTGTTCTCGGAGCCAGTATATCCCCTGATGATTATTCAAACGAAGGTGATCATTACTACATTTCTATGGCTACAATCAAAAATTGGTCTTTTAACTCCGAGGGAGCGAGTATCGTTTCAAAAAAGTATTCTGATGCCAAGTGCGACAAGACCGTACGAAAAAATGATATTATTTTAGCGCGCTCTGGAGAAGGCACGATTGGAAAAGTGGCTCTTATTGAGGACGAAAAGCTTAAAGGAATCTTTGCAGACTTTACAATGAGAATTAGGCTCAAAGATTACAATCCGGAATTTGCATACTATTATTTTAGAACAACCTATTTTCAATATCTGATCGAAGTTTACAAGAAGGGGCTTGGTAACAATACAAATATTTTCCCGATTGTTATTCGTGAGTTTCCACTAATTGATATTCCACTTCCAGAACAATACCGAATTGTATCAGAAATTCATGCTGAAATTGATAAACAAAAGAATTTGAAGGCCGCTATTTCTGATATGCAACAACAAATCGACCAAATTGTCGAGGATAGTATTTCTTGACAACTTCACCTCAAACGCCACTTTATAAAAGCGCCGGACTCCGTTGACGAAGTCCGGCGCTGGTTCTATGCTTTAATTATCATGCCATAACCTCAACCATGATCCTGGCACCCAGCTTAAAGCTATTCTGGAACAGTAAGCACTCTGCCATGGTTTGATGTTCATGCACTGCATCCGTGTACCGGGAGAACAATTCCTTCTGCTCATCTGTCATGGTGGCTAGAAGTTTTTCCTCGTTCTTGGTAATCAAACGGAGAACTTCTTCGTATTCCTTACAGGCTGTTGTATCGTACTCGGTCGGCTCAATATTCCCGTACCAGAATTCTTCCAAGATTCTCATATTGCCCACTCCCCATAGATTAGCTCTTGGAGGATGATTTCCTCTGCCCGGTTTCGGATGCTGTTCATTGCCCTGATCCATGCCATCTGATTCTGAGCTTTCAGTTCCTCCGTGATCCCTTCGGTTTCTTTCATCTGAGCAATAATACAATCCAGCCGGTTTTGTGCCTGCTCGTTTAGAGCAGCCAAGTATGTCCAGAGTTTACCGGTCAAAATCAGGTCATTATACCGAACTGGGTGGTACAGCTCCAGATAGGCTTTGTGCATCCGGCCCCAAATCCCAATGGGGCGGTTTTCTTCCGGTGGCTGCAAGTCTGGAATGTAATAGTCACCGACCAGCGTATAGCTGATGCCGTTTTGACAGGTTTTCTTCGGTAAGTGTTCCATAAGCGACCTCCTGTATTCGATTTTTCTCCGAATCCAGCTGATCGTGTCCCTGTTCATGTCAAATTCAAGGTAGCTGAACTCTTCATCAACAAGTATGGCATATCCCTCATGACTCCGGACGAACTCAAGTCCATCCCCAAGGGGCACTTCATCGTCATGAAAACAGGCACCCACCCCATGCGCACCCGTCTGCGGCTGTTCCTGGAGTGGGGGATCACCTTTGGTGCGGCCTACCAGGTACCCCAGCAGGCCGCCCGAAAGGTCTACTACGCCAGCAAGGCAGAATTGACCGATATCATATACCGGGCATTTCCTGCGCCTGCCTGCCAGAACAACTACCGCACGCCGAAAAAGGAGGAAACCGTGCCATGAGCTATTTTAGTGAGATCTACGGCGACCCGGAGTTGAGCGCCAAGGCCAAACTGGTGCTGCTTTACCTCCACGACCGGGCCAACCGGGACGGCGAGAGTTGGTACGCCATAGGCACCATAGCCAAAGAGCTGAGCCTTTCCCGCTCAACGATAAAACGGGCCCTGGCGGAGCTGATCCGCCAGGGCCGGGTGGAGAAACAGGCAAGATTCCGGGAGACCGGGGGATGTACTTCCAATCGTTATCGAATACAGTAAAGTGGCACTTATCGTTTCATATGGATTCACCTGCGGGCGGATAGCATCGGCTCCCTGCCCCATGAATTCGGGCACTTCCTCCACTATACTCTGGGCTTTCCGGAAGAGGTAGAATCTCTGTACAACTTGGAAGCACGGGGAATCAGTTTTCTCAGGCCCACGCTAGACGGAATTTCAGGGAATACTTCGCAGACGTCTTTGCTTTCTGAATTCGCAGGCAGGACGAGAAAATAGAACTTCTCCGACAGCAAGCACCGGATACCTTTGCTTATTTTTTCGAATTGGATAAGAACGGCTGGAACCTCTCGATGGAGGCCGGTGAGGAAGGTGTCTGATACCAAATAACAGAAGGGCTTCCGGCTGCGGCCGGAGCTCCACAGCAAGAAAGGTGGACAACACTGTGCAGATGAGCATCAATATGGACGCCATAAAGGCATTTGAGGACTATTTAACCGACAGCGAAAAAGCGAGGGCTACGATAAAGAAATATGTATATGCAACG
>ENA-OPTX01000700-OPTX01000700.1-human-gut-metagenome-genome-assembly--contig:-NODE-700-length-16547-cov-2.817730_pt1 | contig 16547 bp, 14 predicted proteins | sample MGYA00241465_ERZ501922 | MGnify/ENA primary metagenome ERZ501922 (study PRJEB25962, sample SAMEA2042399) | human gut metagenome | biome: human gut; feature: human-associated habitat; material: faeces...
CTCCGCCGCCTGCCGGCGGTACTGCTGCCCGCTGTGGGCAGCCTGGCCTATCTCGGCCTCAACGCCGCCGTGGCGGGAGACCCCTTAGCTTTTACGGTAATGCAGGAACACTGGAGCCAGGGCTTCTGCTGGATCTCAGACACCCTGTGGTATGTGCTGCAAAACGCCCTGTCCTACTATGACGAGGCGATACGGGTTCAGATCTGGATTCCGACACTTCTACTTTTTGCCGCCTTTTTCCCACTGCTCTGGTACGCCCACAAGCGGTTTCGGAGCATGTATACGCTCTATGCCTTCGCCTATCTGGTGCTCAACTACTCCCTGTCCTGGCTGCTCAGCGCCGGGCGCTACCTGTCCTGCGCCCTGCCGTTCTTCCTGTTCGCCGCTGCGCTGACGGAAAAACGGCCCCGGCTCACCGCCCTGCTGGCGGGCGGGATGGGGGTCGGGTTCCTGGTGAACCTGTGGTGCTACCTGTTGGGCGGGCAGATTATGTGAACGGAGGTTTCCATGCCGTTTTTCTACTATTATGATCCCTATTACTGGATGATCCTGGTACCGGCCATGCTGATCGCCCTGCTGGCCCAGCTCAATGTGTCCTCCACCTTCAACCGTTACTCCCGTATGGCCAGCCGCCGGGGCTTTACCGGCGCCCAGGCGGCGGAAGCAGTATTGCGGGCCCACGGCATTCAAAATGTGCGCATTGAGCGGGTCTCCGGCCGGCTGACCGACCACTACGATCCCCGGAGCAATGTGATCCGCCTGTCCGACGCGGTGTACGGCTCCAACAGCATCGCGTCGGTGGGAGTGGCCGCCCACGAGGCGGGCCATGCGGTGCAGTACGCGGTGGGGTACGGCCCCATCAAGCTGCGCTCCGCCCTGTTGCCCATCTGCAATATCGGCTCCCAGCTCTCCCTGATCCTGATCGTCATCGGCCTGCTGCTCTACTCCCAGCCCCTGTTCGGCGTGGGCGTGCTGCTGTTTGCCACGGCGGTGGTGTTCCAGCTTGTAACGCTGCCGGTGGAGTTCAACGCCTCCCGCCGGGCCATTGCCAGCCTGGAGGGTACCCATCTGCTGGAGGACGATGAGCTGCGGGGTGCCCGCAAGGTGCTGGGGGCCGCCGCCATGACTTATGTGGCAGCCCTGCTGGTCTCCCTGGCTCAACTGCTGCGGTTCCTGCTGGCCTTTGCAGGACGACGGAGGGATTAGATGAAGCAGGCCCGAGAAGTTGCACTGGACGCCCTTACCGCCTGCGAGAGGCAGGGGGCGTGGTCAGACGGATATCTGAAAAAGGCCATCGGCGGAGCGAAACTGGACGGCCGGGATGCCGCCCTGGCGACCCGGCTGTGCTTCGGCGTACTCCAAAACCGGATGCTGCTGGATTTTTACCTTTCAAAGCTGTGTGCCACCCCGCTGCACAAGCTGGAGGCGTCTATCCGCAACCTGCTGCGCCTGGGAGCCTATCAGCTTTTGTATCTGAACCGGGTGCCGGATCACGCCGCCGTCAGCGAGGCGGTGTCCTTGGCCCGAAAGAAGGCCAAAAATCCTAGGGCCGCAGGGCTGGTCAACGGGGTGCTCCGCAGCCTGATCCGCCAGCGGGAGGCGCTGGAGCCGCCCGCCGACCTCTCCACCCGGTACAGCCATCCTCAGTGGCTGGTGGATTCCTTCGTTGCCCGGCTGAGCAGAGAGGAGGCGGAGGCCCTGCTGGCCGCCGACAACAGCGAGCCGCCCACCTGTGCCCAGGTAAACACCCTCAAAATCTCCGCAGAGGAGCTGGCTGCCATGCTGATGGCCGAGGGGGTGGCAGTGGAACCCCATCCCTGGCTGCCGGACTGTCTGTTCCTGAACGGCACCGGAAGTCTGGAACACCTGGAGTCGTTCCAGAAGGGGTACTTTTACATCCAGGATGCCGCCGCCCATCTGGCGGTGCTGGCCGCCGCGCCGCAGCCGGGGTGGAGGGTGCTGGACGCCTGCGCAGCCCCCGGAGGCAAATCCTTCGCCGCCGCTATCGCCATGGAGAACCGGGGGAGCGTCACCTCCTGTGATATTCACCCCCACAAGCTGCGCCTGATCGAGGCGGGCTATCAGCGGCTGGGCCTGGATATCATCCATGCAAACCTGTTGGACGGTAAGGAGCGAAAAGCCGAATTACTTAACAGCTTTGATCTGGTAATCGCCGATGTACCCTGCTCCGGCTTGGGTATCATCCGCAAGAAGCCGGACATTCGCTACAAGGATCCTAAGCCTCTGGAGAACCTGCCCCGTGTGCAGGCCGCCATTCTGGACAATGTGGCGGATTATGTGCGCCTGGGCGGCGTACTTCTCTACGCCACCTGCACCCTGCTGGGGCCGGAGAATGAGGGAGTCGTGAGGGCGTTTTTAGACAAGCGGAGAGACTTTATACTAGATGGATTCCAAGTCCCCGGTCCCTTCTTGGATACAGATACCGGCATGCTCACCTGCTGGCCCCATCGCCATGGCACCGATGGATTTTTCTTTGCCAGGCTGAGGAGGAAAGATGATGGAAACCTTTGAAGTGTATCCAAACAAGGGCATAGGCCCTTTCCGCCTGGGCATGACAGAAGATAAGGTGGTTGAGCTTCAGAACCGTCTGTTTCCCGGAGTCTTTCCGGGCTATTACTGCAGGACGGACTATCTGGACGGCAGGCTGGCCGGGGTTGGCCTGCTTGCGGACGAGAATCGGCAGATACTCTGGGATGGACTGGAACTGACCCATGTGCACGTGGAGGAGCTCATTCCGCGCCTGGCACGAAAGGCCGAGTTTGCCTGCGATTGCGTGGATCCGGAGCTGGCTTGCAACTATCGCTTCCCGACCCTTGGCCTGGAGCTGTGGCGGGAGATGGCCTACCACCCTAAGCTGCTGGATAATCCGGAATTTCAGGCGCACATGCGTGTCCTTCCGGAGAATCTGGAGTATGAGCAGACCCACGGCTGGACCTTCCAGGCGGTATGGGTGCGCAGTTCCGCCTCCATGGCGGCTCTTCCACTGGAGCCATGCCGGGCCCCTTATGACGGCGGGCCGTACCACCCAACCCCGGAACCCCGGCTCGTTACGCCGGAGCGTCTGGCAGCGGTGGCAAAAAAATACGGACTGGAGCCGCCGGGGAGGCCCGGCGGAGGAGAGAACGCATGACCGACATCAAATCCATGAATCTGACCGAGATGGCCGCCTATTTCAAGGAGCTCGGGGAGCCGGTGTTCCGAGCCAAGCAGGTGTTCCAGTGGCTTCACCGGGGCGTATCCTCTTTTGACGAAATGACCAACCTCTCCAAGCCCCTGCGGGAGAAGCTGGCCGCCTCCTGTATCCTCTACGCGCCCCAGGTGGAGCGCAGGCAGGTCTCCGCCCTGGACGGCACCATCAAGTACCTGTGGCGGCTGAGGGATGGAAACTGCATCGAAACGGTTTTGATGCGCTATCATCATGGGAATACTGTGTGCATCTCCTCTCAGGTGGGATGCCGCATGGGCTGTGCTTTCTGCGCCTCCACACTAGGGGGCAAGGTGCGGGACTTAACACCCGCTGAGATGCTGGATCAGGTGCTTTTCACCCAGATGGACTCCGGAGCCCCGGTCAGCAACATCGTGCTCATGGGCATTGGGGAGCCGCTGGACAACTTCGACACGGTGCTCCGCTTTCTGGAGCTGGTCAACAGCCCCGACGGACTGAACATCGGTATGCGGCACATCTCGTTGTCCACCTGCGGCCTGACTGAAAAAATTGACAAATTGGCCGACCATCAGTTACAATTAACGTTGTCTGTGTCCCTGCACGCCCCCGACGACGAAACCCGGAGCCGCATCATGCCGGTCAACCGGAGCATAGGGGTGGAGAAGCTGTTCGCCGCCTGCCGCCGGTATTTTGAAAAGACCGGCCGGCGGATCTCCTATGAATACGCCATGATTGACGGAGTTAACGACGCCGACTGGCAGGCAGATCTGCTGGCTCGGCACCTGAAGGGGACGCCGGGGCATGTGAACCTGATTCCCCTCAACAATGTGGAGGAGAGCCCCCTCAAGCCCAGCAGGCGGGTGGCGGCCTTCCAGAAGCGGCTGGAGAGCCACGGCATCACCGCCACGGTACGCCGCAAGCTGGGGGGCGATATTGACGCCTCCTGCGGTCAGCTCCGCCGCAAGACAATGCAGCAGGAACACACTTAACATAAGTCGGCTCACGCCTGGCCGCGCAGGGCGTGAACAGAGGCAGACTGGCGCGGGAAAGAGGCAAGTTCAGTATGATACACGCATGGGGTATTACCGACAAAGGCGCGGTAAGAACACAAAATCAGGACGGTTTCTACTTAGACGTTCCTTCGGAGCACCTGGCGGTCGGCGTCGTGTGCGACGGGATGGGCGGGGCCAAGGCGGGCAATATCGCCAGTCTCATCGCCGTGGAAACCTTCGTGGACGCCCTGCAGGGCATGCAGCCGGATGGCGATGGCGAGGCCGGACCAGCCGCCGTTCTTTCGCGGGCCGCGGAGACCGCCAATACGGCAGTCTATCACCGGGCCGTCACTGACCCGGACTGCCGCGGCATGGGCACCACTATGGTGGCGGCCTTGGTGGTGGAGCAGACCGCTTATCTGCTCAACATCGGAGACAGCCGGGCCTATCACATCAATGAAGACGGGATCACCCGCCTGACCCGGGACCACTCGGTGGTGGAGGACATGGTGGCGCGGGGGGACATCACCCCCGAGGAGGCCCGTACTCATCCCCGGAAGAACCTGATCACCAGGGCACTGGGCTCTGAGGAGCGCATCCGGGCAGATCTGTACGAGAAGGAGCTCCAGCCGGGGGATTTCCTGCTGCTCTGCTCCGACGGGCTGAGCAACATCGTCACGGACCAGGAGCTGCTCTACGAGGCCATCCACGGCGGGGGGCCGTCGGACTGCTGCCAACGCCTGCTCCACATCACTCTGTCCAGAGGCGCGCCGGACAACGTCACGGCGGTCCTCTTTCAGATCGTTTAAAAGGGGGTAATGAACTATGGATCAGTACATAGGGAAATTACTCGACAACCGATATGAGATCATTGAGCGCATCGGGACGGGCGGTATGGCCGTGGTCTACAAGGGGCGGGACCACCGCCTCAACCGGCTGGTGGCGGTGAAGATTCTCAAAGAGGAGCTGGCTCAGGACGCCGAGTTCCGCCGCCGGTTCCACGATGAGTCCCAGGCCGTCGCCATGCTCTCCCATCCCAACATCATGGCGGTCTACGATGTGTCCCACTCCACGGAGCTGGATTACATCGTTATGGAGCTCATCGACGGCATCACCCTCAAGCAGTATATGCAGAAGAAGGGAGGCAAGCTGGCCTGGCGGGAGGCGCTGCACTTCATCACTCAGATCATGAAGGCCCTCTCCCACGCCCACAGCCGGGGGATCATCCACCGGGATATCAAGCCCCACAACATGATGGTGTTGCGGGACGGCAGCCTGAAGGTGGCCGATTTTGGCATCGCCCGGCTCACCTCCGCCGCCCAGGCCACCCTGACCCAGGAGGCCCTGGGCTCAGTACACTATATCTCGCCGGAGCAGGCCCGCGGCAGCCATATCGACGCCCGCAGCGATATCTACTCCGCCGGTGTGGTACTTTATGAGATGATCACCGGCCGCCTGCCCTATGAGGGGGAGTCCCCGGTGGCGGTGGCCATCCAGCACATCAACTCCATTCCGCTCTCCCCACGGGAGATCGACCCAGAGATCCCAGAGGCTCTGGAGGCCATCACCATGAAAGCTATGGCCTCGGATGTCAACCAGCGCTATGTATCGGCAGACGCCATGCTGGTGGACCTGGAGGAGTTCCGCAAGAATCCCAGCATCAATTTCGACTATACGCCCGCCGATCTGCTCATCGCCGACGGCGACGAGCCTACTCAGATTCTGGGCGCCAACACACCCCATACCGTGCGTTCCCAGCCGGCCCATGCCAGCCGGGCCGCGTCGGAGGAGCCCTATGCCCGTCCCACACCGAAGCCCCGCAAAAGCCGTGCGGTTCCCCTTGAGGACGAGGTGGACTACGACGATTATCCGGACCGGCGGGATGGGGGCGGCAGCCGTCTGCCCATTATTCTGGCCATTGCAGCAGTGGCCGTGTTTGTAGTCGGCATCGGCGTATTTCTCTGGGTCTCCTTCTTCAGCAGCCCGGGGCAGACTGTCTACAATGTCCCTAATCTGGTGGGTAAGACCATCGAGGAAGCGAGGGCGGACAGCGGCGTAACCGTGGCTCAATTTCAGGTCGTAGAGGGGCAGGAAGTGGACAGCACTTTACCCAAAGGACAGATTGTGAACCAGGACCCGCAATCGGGACGCAACGCTGCGGCGGGAACCACCATCACTGTCGATATCAGCAACGGCAGCGGCAGCACCGACGTGGAGGAGAACCGGATGCCCAACCTGGTGAACCAGGATAAGCGTCTGGCCATCAATACCCTGCGGGAACTCGGCTTCACCGAGGAGGCCGGTAATCTGGTTATCCGGGAGGAGACCTCGGAGGATGTAACCAAGGACTATGTGATTTCCACCGACCCGGTGGCGGAGACCGATCTGGCCGATGTGGAGAAGGTCACTCTTGTAGTCAGCAGCGGTGTCAAGACGGAAACCTCTGTTATTATCCCGTTCCTCGGCATGACAGAGCAGGAGGCCCGCGCTAAGGCCGAGGGAACGCTGGGACTGGTGGTCGTATTTGACGAGCCTCAATACAGCAATGACTACGCCGAGGGTCTGGTCTGCTGGCAGTCCATCCAGACAGGTACTGAGGTCGATAAGGGTTCCACCATCCATCTGCGCCTGAGCAAAGGGGCAGATCCCTCCACCTCTCCCGACCCGGAGATCACCCCGACTCCCACGCCGGGGGCCTCTAACGACCCGGAGGTTTCCCCCACACCAGGCAGCGGAGGTGCGCTGAAGCCCATCAGCTATACGGTAAATCTGGCCAGCTCCGACAAGGAGACTGTCCGTGTCCGGGTCACAGTCAACGGGCAGGATCAGTTCAATGAGGACGTACAGACCGTACTAGGCGTCCGGGTGGTAACACTTTATGGAACCGGCTTCCAGCAAGTGGATGTCTATCTTGACGGGCAGCTCTCCGAGACCCGCATGATGAACTTCGGCTGATGGAAGGGATTATTTTAAAGGCCCTCAGCGGTTTCTATTACGTGGACGGCGGAGATGGGGTTCTGGTCGCCTGCCGCGGAAGGGGAAAGTTCCGCCATCAGAGGATCACCCCCCTGGTGGGGGACAAGGTCATCTTCACCCCTCTGGATAACGGGGCGGGGATTCTCGATAAAATCCTGCCCCGCAGGAACGAATTTCAGCGACCGGCGGTGGCCAACATTGATCAGCTCGTAGTCATTGCCTCCGGCGCCATTCCAGTTACCGACCCATTCCTGATTGACCGCGTGGTTTCCATTGCGGAGGGGCGGAACTGCCAGCCGGTCATCTGCATCAACAAGTGCGACCTGGATGCGGCGGAGGAGCTCTACCAGACCTACCGCGCTGCCGGGTTCCCCACCCTCCGGGTGAGCGCCGAGACAGGGGAGGGACTGGAGGAGCTCTCTGGGGCAATTGCTGGAAAGGTTTCTGCCTTTACAGGAAATTCCGGTGTGGGCAAATCCAGCATACTCAACGCCCTGGAGCCCGGCTTCCGCCTCCAGGTGGGGGAGGTCTCCGACAAGCTGGGCCGTGGCCGCCATACTACCCGCCATGTGGAGCTGTTTCGGCTCCGCTCCGGCGCCATTGTGGCAGATACCCCCGGCTTCTCCTCCTTTGATACGGAGGAGATGGAGCTCCGTCGCCCTGAGGAACTGCAATATACCTTCCGGGAGTTCGCCCCTTATCTGGAGCAATGCCGGTTCACCGGCTGTTCTCATGTAAGGGAAAAAGGCTGTGCAGTTATTGCAGCAATGGAGGCCGGGGAGATTGCACCCAGCCGTCATGCCAGCTATGTGCGGCTGTATCAGCAGGCAAAGGAAGTGCCCGAATGGGAGCGGAAATGAAGCGCGCGCTGCTTTTTGGCTCAGTCCCCTGCGGAGATGGGGCCTTTCTCCGCCCTTATCTGGACGGAGGCGGATGGACGGTCTTCTGTGCCGACGGCGGGGTACGCAACGCCCGTGCGGCCGGGCTGCGGCCGGACTATCTGATCGGCGACTGGGACTCCGGCGGTGCGCCGGAGGGCGATGTCCCCTACATCACGCTTCCAGTGGAAAAGGATATGACAGACCTCCAGGCAGCGGTGGATCAGGCACTGGAGCTGGATTACCGGGAGCTCCTGCTGTGCGGCTGTACTGGGGGACGTCTGGACCATACCGCCTCCAACTTGGTGCTTCTGGAGTGGATCGCCGACCACGGCGGCCGGGCGCTGTTGGTGGATGCCGATAATGAGGTGCTGGACAGCGGAGTGCTGCGGTTGCCCAACCGCCCCTGCTATCACTACCTCTCTCTGGTTCCTCTGGATCGCCGCGTGACCGGCGTCACCCTGCGGGGACTCAAATATCCGCTGACCGACGCGGTACTCACTCGCGGCGACACCCTCTCAGTGAGTAATGAGCCGCTGGGCGACGAGGTGGAGATCTGCCTTTCCGCCGGCCGCGCCCTGCTGATCCGGAGCCAGCGCGTCTGATGAACTGGGAACCCTTGGCCGCCTCCTGCGTATACTGGTACAGAACCAGTTGCGAAAGGAGGCGGCCATTTTGACGCTACAAACCAGAAAGCGCCTGGGAACGGCAGCGCTGTGCGTGGGGGGTGCAGCCTTGCTGCTCCATCCGGCCTGTCTGATCGCCTTCGGTGCGGGTGCTTGGGCGGGCAGCCGGGGCAGAGACTGGCTCAAACGAATTTGGGACGACAGGGAGGCTGTGCTATGAAGATCGTCGTGGTTAAATCACCCAAAGCGCTGCGCGGAATTCTCAAGACCATTTTCGGCATCCGGGGCGCATGAGCCACGGGCATAGTCTTCCCACCTTGTACATATAGTTCTGTAGCAGAATGCATGAAAAAGGGCTGCGGCCCGTACAAGGAGTGGAACGCTATGGAGCTGGAACTGGATCGGACTCAACGGAGCGGCTATGAGGCCGTACTGGATACAACCGTCTGCCGCGAGGAGACACTGGAGAGCATTGTACCGGATGCCTGTCCGGATATCCTTCGCATCTGCGATACCGAGGGCGTGGTATGCCTGCGGGACAAGGTGCTCCAGGATGGTCGGGTGGAGCTCTCCGGCTCGGTACGGGCGGCGCTGCTCTACCTCCCGGACGGTGAAGAGGGGATACGCCGGATGGAGGTGGAACTGCCCTTTTCCTGTACTCTGGAGCACCCGGCGCTGACGCCTCTGTGCCGCGTGGTAGCCCTGCCGCGGGTACAGGGGGCAGACGCCCGGCTGATCAACCCCCGCAAGGTGCTGGTCCGGGTGGATCTGGCTTTCTGTGTGCAGGTCTATGCCCCGGTGGAGGATGACATCTGCAGCGGAGTGCTGGCTCCGGAGGAAGCTGGTGTGCAGCAGATGTCTGAGCAGTGTGATGCCTGTACCACAGTCTGCGTGCAGGAGAAGCCCTTTACATTTTCTGATGAAATCAGCCTGTCCGGCAGCAAGCCGGAGGCGGAAGAGCTTCTGAAGTGCCGCGCTGCCCTGCGGTGCAGTGAGTCCAAGGTCATCGGAAACAAGCTTATTTTCAAGGGGGAGAGCCAGCTTCAGATGCTCTACCGCTCCTCCGCCGGCGGACTGTGCACAGCGGAATACGAGCTGCCCTTCTCCCAGATCATGGAGATTACCGGGGCGGGGGAGGAGTCTACCTGTGATGTGTACGTGGTTTTGCCCGGCCTGGACTGCGCCCTGGACAGCGGCGACGGCCGCACCATCAGCGTCTCCATGGGGCTGCTGGCCCAAGCGGTGGTGCGGGAGGAGCGCACGCTCCAGATGCTGACGGATGTGTACTCTACCGCCTTCCAGCTTACGGCGGAGAGCCGGACCTATACGCTGGGCCGCCTGGTGGAGCACGGGGAGAAGGAGCTGACGGTGCGGGAGATCCTGGAAACCGGGATGCTGGCCCAGGAGGTGTCGGACGCCTATGTGACCATCGGCGCCATCACCCAGAGCCGGGACGGGAGACGGGTGACGCTGACCGCCGAGGCCAACGTGACGGTGCTCTACCTCACGGAGGACGGCGCCCGTACCTCCATCACCCGGCAGCTCCAGGCCGCCTGCCCCCTGGAGCTGCCTGAGGAGGCGTCCTGCTCCTGCCACTGCGGCTGTACCGCCCCTGTCTTTGCCACCCCGACGACGGGTGGCATTGAGGTGCGCTTCCCGGTGGGTTTCCGGTACACGGCCATGACCAGCCGCACCACAGCCGCCGTGTCTGCGGTCCATATGGATGAGGGTACCCCCCGGGATCACTCCGGCCAGCCCTCCATTGTTCTGCGTATGGTAGGAAACGGGGAACGGCTCTGGGACATTGCCAAGTCTTACGGTACCACCGCACAGGACATCATGTGCGCCAACGCGCTGGAGGAGGACGTGGCCCCGGAGGGGCAGCTCCTGCTCATCCCACGCAAGCGGTAAAACCAGCCCGCCCGGCAAATGCCGGGCGGGCTTTTTGGTTCTGTCCGGGGACGAGGCATAATTTACGGCTTATCCCCATAGGTATGTAGAGAAAACGACCGGCTCATGCGGCCGAAGGAGGAATCGCAAGTGGAACAACGCAAGATCTATGAAGATATTGCCCTGCGTACCGAGGGGGATATCTATATCGGCGTCGTGGGGCCGGTGCGGACGGGAAAATCGACCTTTATCAAACGCTTCATGGAGACCATGGTCATCCCCAATATCGACAACGTGTACCGCCGGGAGCGGGCCCGGGATGAGCTGCCCCAGAGCGGCTCCGGGCGCACCATCATGACCGCCGAGCCCAAATTCGTCCCGGAGGAGGCCGTTCAGGTCACCATGGACAACGGGGCGGCCTTCTCCGTCCGCCTCATCGACTGCGTAGGCTATATGGTTCCCGGCGCGGTGGGCTCCCTGGAGGACGACAGCCCCCGCATGGTAACCACCCCCTGGTTTGACTATGAGATCCCCATGACCGAGGCCGCGGAGATCGGCACACGCAAGGTCATTGCGGAGCATTCCACCATCGGTATCGTGGTCACCACAGACGGTTCCATTACCGACATTCCCCGGGAGGACTATCTGGAGGCGGAGGAGCGGGTGATCACCGAGCTCAAGGAGTTGGGAAAGCCCTTCCTGGTGGTGCTCAACTCGTCCTACCCCAATTCCGACCGGGCACAGGCCATCCGGGCGGACATCGCCTCCCGCTATGACGTGACGTGTGTGTGCGCCGACTGCCTGGAGCTGGACGAGGCGGCGGTAACCGCCATCATCAAGGGGGTGCTCTACGAGTTCCCGGTGAAGGAGCTGGATCTGTTCCTGCCCCCCTGGGTGGACGCCCTGCCTTACGACCACCCCATCAAGAGCGGCCTGTATACGGCCATCCGGGAGGGGGCGGCCGGGATGCACCGCATCCGGGATGTGGAGCGTACGGTCACCGCCATTGGGGAGTGCGACACTGTCAGCAGCGCCCGTATCACCTCCATCAGCCTGGGCACCGGTCTGGCCGCCGCCCAGCTGGAGCTGCCCCGGGGGCTGTTCTACGATACGCTCTCCGAGCAGTCCGGCTTCACCATCCACGACGATGGTGATCTCATGGAGCTGCTCTCCAGCCTTGCCCACGTCAAAACGGAGTATGACAAGGTAGCCGGGGCGCTGGAAGAGGTTAAGTCCACCGGTTACGGCATCGTGGTGCCCAGCACCGACGAGCTGGTGCTGGAGGAGCCGGAGATCGTCAAGCAGGGGGGACGCTATGGCGTGCGCCTGAAGGCCTCCGCCCCCTCCATCCACATGATCCGTGCGGACATCGAAACCGAGGTCTCGCCCATCGTGGGCAACGAAAAGCAGAGCGAGGAGATGGTCAATTTCCTGCTTCAGGAGTTCGAGGGGGACACCAAGGCCATCTGGCAGTCCAATATCTTCGGCAAGTCCTTCCATGAGCTGGTCAGCGAGGATTTGAACGGCAAGCTCAAGCGCATGCCCGACGACGCCCGCGCCAAGCTCCAGGAGACACTCCAGCGCATCATCAACGAGGGCTCCGGCGGACTGATCTGCATCATTCTGTAAAACGAGGGGGCGTCCCAGATGGGACGCCCCCTCGTGGTCTATTTCTGAATGAGCTGTGAGGCAGCCAGAACGGCCAGCGGCAGGTACATAAACAGGAGGGTAAGCCGCTGCCATGTGCCCTCCTGGGCCAGCCGGGTGCCACGCCACGCCTCCTTGTCCGCCATAACAAAGAGGGTGAAACAGCACACATCGAGGGCAAAACAGATCAGGGAGAATACCCCGGCCCCGCCGGCACCCTCCCGAAAAGCCAGCAGCGCCGCCAGAAGGGGAGCAAAGGCCAGGGCCAGGAAGCCCAGAACCGAGCCGACGCCGTGGATGCGGGAGGCCGCTGTCTCCACCGCTTTGTCGGCATTGACGCTGAACAGCCCGGCCAGTACCCCTGCCCCCAGGGCGAACACGCAGAGCACCGCGATCAGCAGCCCGGTCAGGACAGGGGAGCGGTTTCCAAAGGCAGCCCATAGGTCTGGTGTGGCGGCGCACAGGAGCAGCCCCAGCGCCCCCAGCCACCCGGTACACCCACCGCACCGGACTTTCCGGGCTGCCCAGCACGCTCATGACCTGCCGCCGGTGGGAGTAACCGGGGTAAAATGGGGCCAGCAGGAAGGGGAGGAGCAGATCCAGCCCGGCCGCCGCCAGCAAGAAATACCAGCCCACGCTCACCCCACCCCCTCGGTCAGAAAATTCGCAATGGCCTGCCGGTTGCAGAGCTTCAGGCTCTTATAGCCGGTCTCCACCCAGCCCCGCCGGTCGAAGTCCCCCAGCACCCGGCTCACCGTTACACGGCTCACCCCCACAGAGGAGCCGATCTCCTCATGGGTACAGTGGAGCAGACCCCTGGCGTCCGGCTCGAGGGCCAGCAGATGGCGGGCGATGCGCCTGTCCGCCTGAAAAAAGGCGCTGTCTACATGGCCAGAGAGCAGGCGCACCGTGCGGGCCAGATACTCCAGCATGGAGATGGCCAGGTCCGGCCGGCGGGCAAACACCGCCTCCAGATGCTGCCGGTTCACCGAGATCAGCTCGCACGGGGTGACCGCCACGGCGGAGGAGACCCGTGGCTGCCGGTCAAAGAAGGACGCCTCGCCGATCAGCTCCCCGCCGTGGTGGAGGGCCAGGGTGCGCTCATCCCCGTCGGGAGAGCTGATAAAGCACTTCACCGTTCCGGTGAGGATATAGTAAAACTGCGCGGCCTCCGTGTCCTGTAAATAGATCATCTGCCCCGGCTCCCGATGGTGGGTGGGCTGCCCCTCCGCCAGTGGAGCCCAGATGTGGTCCTGCGCCATTGCGTTCACCTCCTGTTTGGTCAATTGTAACACGCTTTACATTCTTTTGGCAAGGGGCCATGCTATTCTGGTGCCACTGAAATAAAAAGGAGGCACCCAACCATGGGAATGACCATGACCCAAAAGATCTTGGCCAGGCACGCCGGCCTGGAGCATGTTGTCCCCGGCCAGCTGGTGGAGGGCAAGCTGGATCTGGTGCTGGGCAACGATATCACCACCCCGGTGGCCATCGCCGAGTTCAACAAGGCGGGGCTGACCCAGGTGTTCGACCGGGAAAAGATCGCGCTGGTTCTGGATCACTACACCCCCTGCAAGGACATCAAGGCCGCCCAGCTCTGCGCCCAGGTGCGGGAGTTCGCCAAGCGCTTTGACATCACCCATTTCTACGATGTGGGCTGCATGGGGGTAGAGCACGCCCTCCTGCCCGAGCAGGGCCTGACCGCCCCCGGCGAGGCCATGATCGGCGCCGACTCCCACACCTGTACCTATGGCGCGGTGAACATGTTCTCCACTGGCGTGGGCTCCACCGATATGGCCGCGGGCATGGCCACGGGGCTGGCCTGGTTCCGCATCCCCTCCGCCATCAAGGTCACCCTCAAGGGCAAACTCCAGCCCTGTGTATCCGGCAAGGACGTGATCCTCCACCTTATCGGCACCATCGGCGTGGACGGCGCCCTTTACAAGTCCCTGGAGTTCGGCGGGGAGGGGGTAGCCTCCCTGTCCATGGACGACCGCTTCACCATCGCCAACATGGCCATTGAAGCCGGGGCCAAGAACGGTATCTTTCCCGTGGACGACAAGACCCGGGCCTATCTGGACGGCCGGGTCACCCGCGCCTGGGAGGCCGTGGAGCCCGATGCCGACGCCGAGTACGAGCGGGAGGTGGTCATCGATCTGGATACCCTCCAGCCCACGGTTGCCCTGCCGCACCTGCCCTCCAACACCCGCACCGTGGATCAGGCGGCGGGCACCCACATTGACCAGGTGGTGATCGGCTCCTGCACCAACGGCCGTCTGGAGGATCTCCGCCAGGCCGCGGCAGTGCTCAAGGGCCGCAAAGTGGCCGCCGGAGTGCGCTGCATCGTCATCCCCGCCACCCAGCAGATCACCCTGGACGCCATGGCCGAGGGGCTGATCCAGACCTTTATCGAGTCCGGCTGTGCTGTTTCCACCCCCACCTGCGGCCCCTGCCTGGGCGGCCACATGGGCGTGCTCTCCGACGGGGAGCGGGCCATCTCCACCACAAACCGCAACTTTGTGGGCCGCATGGGCCCCGTCAGCTCCGAGATCATCCTGGCCAACCCCGCGGTGGCCGCCGCGTCCGCCGTGGCGGGCTGTGTGGCGGATCCCCGCAAGCTCTGATGGAGGTGTAAGGCAATGAAGGTTTACAAATACGGCGACAACGTGGATACCGACGTAATCATTCCCGCCCGGTATCTCAACGCCCCCGATGAAAAGTCCCTGGCCTCCCACTGTATGGAGGACATCGACGCCGGCTTCGCCTCCACCGTGGAGCCGGGCGACATCATCGTGGCTGGGGCCAACTTCGGCTGCGGCTCCTCCCGGGAGCACGCCCCCCTGGCCATCAAGGCCTGCGGCGTCAAGTGCGTCATCGCGCCCTCCTTCGCCCGCATCTTCTACCGCAACGCCATCAACATCGGCTTTCCCATTCTGGAGTGCGCCGAGGCGGCGGAGGGCATTCAGGCCGGCGACACGGTGAGCGTGGACTTCGGTACCGGCGTGATCACCGACGAGACCACCGGCAAGACCTATCAGGCCGCGCCCCTTCCCGCCTTCGTCCAGGGCATCGTGGACAACGGCGGCCTGCTCAAATCCCTGAAGGCGAGAGGTGCGGCGAAATGAATTATAAAATTGCGCTCATCCGCGGCGACGGCATCGGCCCCGAAGTGGTGGGGGAGGCCGTCAAGGTGCTGGAGGCCGTCGGCCAGAAGTTCGGCCACAGCTTCACCTATGAGGAGGTGCTGCTGGGCGGCTGCGCCACCGACGCGGTGGGGAAGAGCTATCCCGACGGCACCGCCGAGAAGTGTCGGGCCTGCGACGCGGTGCTGCTGGGCGCTGTGGGCGGCCCCAAGTGGGGTTCCGACAAGCCCGCCGAGCAGCGGCCTGAGACCGCCCTGCTGGCCATCCGAAAGGGGGTACCGGAGCCAGACTTACAACACAGGATGGCAATCCGAAAGGATCTGGGCCTGTATGCCAATCTGCGCCCCGCTGCCCTGCGCCCCGCCATGGCGGACGCCTGCCCTTTGAAGAAGGAGACGGCGGAGAAGGGCATCGACCTGATGATGGTGCGGGAGCTGACCGGCGGCATCTACTTCGGCCAGAGGGAGCGGTACGACACCCCTGACCGGGGTGTGGAGTGCGCCGACCGGATGGCCTATTCCGAGCAGGAGATTGAGCGCATCGGCCGCCGGGCCTTTGAGCTGGCCAGCCTCCGCCGCAAGAAGGTGTCCAGTGTGGACAAGGCCAATGTGCTGGACACCAGCCGCCTGTGGCGCGCCGTGGCCGCGCGCGTGGCCGGGGACTACCCGCAGGTAGAGGTCAACTATATGTATGTGGACAACGCCGCTATGCGTATGATCCAAGAGCCGAAATTCTTCGACGTGATGGTAACCGAGAATACGTTTGGTGATATCTTGACGGATGAGGGTTCTTGCATCAGCGGCTCTATGGGCTTGCTGCCTTCCGCTTCTACCGGAGAGAGCACGCCGGTTTTCGAGCCGATTCATGGCTCTTGGCCGCAGGCGAAAGGGCTGAATATTGCGAACCCCTTGGCGCAAATTCTTTCAGTAGCGATGTTATTCGAGTATTTCGACCTCAAAGAAGAGGGAGCCTTGATCCGTGAAGCCGTAGACGCTTCCCTCGATGCGAATGTCCGTACGCCGGAAATCCAAGTGGAAGGTGGAGCGAAATATGGAACGAAAGAAGTGGGTAGTTGGGTTGTCAATTATATCACGGAAAAGTAGTATAAATGGGCCGATTTCGCACCAGTAGTGGCGCAGGCTCACACGTATAGTGGCATCGGCTCACGCGAGTAGTGGTAGTGGCGTAGGCCAATACCACTACTCGCG
>ENA-OPTX01000702-OPTX01000702.1-human-gut-metagenome-genome-assembly--contig:-NODE-702-length-16491-cov-5.214894_pt1 | contig 16491 bp, 17 predicted proteins | sample MGYA00241465_ERZ501922 | MGnify/ENA primary metagenome ERZ501922 (study PRJEB25962, sample SAMEA2042399) | human gut metagenome | biome: human gut; feature: human-associated habitat; material: faeces...
ATGCAATAAAAACTTCCAACACCGGAAACAGGAAAATCTGGATCTTTCCGCTGAAATCATCCGCAACTCCATTTGAAAAATGCATCGGTATCAGATCCGGCAGGAAAAGCAAACTGATGACTGCTGCCAGACAGCCGACAATACAAATTCCCCACGCTATTTTTCTGCTGTTTAAAAATCTCATATTCATCCCTCTTTCTATACAAGGTACTTTGTTATAGAAAGTATTATAATACCCGATCCGAAACTTTTCAACATTTTCACTCGAATTCTTCACCCACTGTATTTTAAATCAGGTTCATCGCATCACTGATATTCTTCACGCCGATCACTTTGATCCCCCGGATCCCTTTTACCATATCCAGCGACACTTCCGGCACAACACATGTCTCAAATCCCAATTTCTTCGCTTCGGCGACACGCTGTTCCGGCATATTGACCGCACGCACCTCGCCACTTAATCCAACTTCTCCAAACACAATCGTCCGTTCATCAAATGGTCTGTTCTTATAACTTGATACGATCGCCATCACGATTCCAAGGTCTATCGCGGGTTCATTGATCTTGATACCTCCGGCAATATTCACATAGGCATCATAATTTCCAAGATGATATCCAATCCTTTTTTCCAAAACCGCCATCAGAAGGTTCACCCTGTTGTAATCTGTTCCTGCTGCTGTTCTTCTTGGCATTCCAAAATTGCTTTCGCATACCAGTGCCTGGATTTCCAGCAAGATCGGACGTGTTCCTTCCATAGAACATGCCACAACAGATCCAGATGCATTTTCCGGGCGCCCATTCAGCATAAATTCTGATGGATTTTCCACCTCCCGAAGACCATCTCTTCGCATTTCAAATACACCAATCTCATTCGTCGAACCAAAACGATTTTTCACTCCTCGAAGAATCCGGTAAGATGCATGCCTGTCTCCTTCAAAATACAGAACCGTATCTACCATATGTTCCAATACTCTTGGACCGGCGACAGTTCCTTCTTTTGTAACATGTCCGACAATAAAAATCGAAATCCCAAGCCCTTTTGCAAGCTGCATCAGCGTATTTGTTGCCTCTCTGACCTGCGACACACTTCCCGGTGCGGAACCGACTTCTTCACTGTACATTGTCTGAATCGAATCAATGATCACGGTATCTGGTTTTTCCTTTTCAATCACATTGCGGATCAGTTCCAGATTAGTCTCACAAAGCAAAAGCAGATGATCATTAAATTCTTCCATCCTCTGTGCACGCAATTTAATCTGGCGAAGCGATTCTTCCCCTGATATGTACAAAACCTTTCGTTCTTTTTTTGCCAGTTTCTGACACACCTGCAGGAGCAGCGTTGACTTACCGATTCCCGGATCACCGCCTACCAGAATCAGGGAACCCGGTACGATTCCGCCTCCCAGTACACGATCCAGTTCTTTAATCTCGGTTGTCACCCGCTCTTCATTCTCTGTCTTTACTTCTGACAATGGTACAATACGAATCTCTTTTGCCGCTTTAACTGCTGCCGTATTCGACGTTGTCACACACTCTTCCACGAAAGAGTTCCATTCCTTGCACATTGGGCACTGCCCCAGCCATTTTGATTCTTCATGCCCACAATTCTGGCAGAAAAAAACCGACTTTTTTGCCTTCGCCATATTCCATCTCCTTATCTATCTTAAAAAATTACCAACTGCTTCTCTTGCCTGTTCCCAGTTTATACACTTTCGGTAAAGAAAGAGCCTGCCGAAGCAGACTCTTTTACTTTTCTTAAATACCTATGTACTTCAAACAACTCTTGCTGTAATCATTGTCCTACTTTCTTACAACCTTGATCTCAACGCTTTCTTTTCCAAGTTCCGCACTTACACTAAGCTTTGCGCTTAAGTTTGTCTTCATATCACCAACATTCATATCATTCATATATACGATATAGTCTGTATCCGGTTCAAGTTCCAGTGTGATCTGTGCATCTCCTGTCCCTGATACCTTGAATGAGATCACATCTTCTGATACTTCAAAATGCTCTACTGCAGTTCCCGGAACAGATTCATATACGAACATTCCATTCTTTTCAAGCTTTGTAATCTCTTTGAATGTCTTTACTTTATATATATCTCCCTGAAATTCAAATCCATCCTTTTTTGTCTTTGTATCCAGAGTGTAATCACCGAAACTGAGTGTTCCGTCTAATTCACTTCTGATAAGCTCTTTGACTACTGTCATTGTTCAAATCCTCCTAATGGTCTTTCTCTTTCGACTTGTGGACTGTGAATTTTCCACATCCGAACCGTTTTTCTTATTATATAATAAAACTTCTTCTTTTGCTAGCTGTTTATCTCTCTGACTGTAAATTTTATTTCCTTTTTAGAAATACCGGCTTCCACATGGTCTCCACGTTTGATCTCACCATTCAGAAGTGCTTCTGCAAGTTTGTCTTCCAGCTGGCTCTGCACTGCCCTTCTCAGCGGTCTTGCACCATACTTCTTGTCACTTCCGGTCTCAACGATATGCTTCTTCACAGAATCACGCACAACCAGTATAATTTCAAGCTGCTCTTTTGCTCTCTGCACAACTTCTTTACACATCAGCCCTACGATTTTCTTCATATTGTCCTCATTCAGCGGATGGAATACGATGATCTCATCAATACGGTTCAGGAACTCTGGGCGGAATAACTGCTTTACTTCGTCCATCACATTTGCTTTCATACTCTTGTAATCCGCCTTCTGGTCTTCCTGCTGGGTAAATCCAAGCTTCTTCGGTTCAATGATTGCCTTGGCACCTGCATTGGATGTCATAATGATAACCGTATTGCGGAAATCTACTTTTCTTCCCTGCGAATCCGTAATATGTCCGTCATCCAGTACCTGAAGTAAAATATTAAACACATCCGGATGTGCTTTCTCAATCTCATCAAACAAAATGACAGAATATGGATTTCTGCGTACTTTTTCGCTGAGCTGTCCGCCATCCTCATGTCCCACATACCCCGGAGGCGATCCAATCATCTTGGATACACTGTGCTTCTCCATATATTCGGACATATCTACCCGGATCATATCCTCTTCATTGCCAAAGAGTGCTTCTGCAAGAGCTTTGGAAAGCTCTGTCTTTCCGACACCTGTAGGACCAAGGAATAAGAATGAACCAATCGGACGTGCTGGATCTTTCAATCCCACTCTTCCTCGTTTTACCGCTTTGGAAAGTGCCTGGATTGCCTCTTCCTGACCAATCACACGCTTCTCCAGTGTTTTATCCAGCTTTTTCAGGCGTTCGCTCTCAGATTCATTCAGTCTTGTTACCGGGATTCGTGTCCACATGGAAATTACATCCGCAACATCTTCTTCAGTTACCGGAACTTTTTTCTTTTCATTCTTTTTATTGAAACGCTTTTTCGCCTGCTCTAATTTCTTTTCTGCTTCCTTCTGTTCTCTATGGAGCTCCGATGCTTTTTCAATATCTCCTGCTTTCAGCGCCGCTTCTTTTTCCTGCTCCAGCTTTCCACAGCGGATTTCTGTCCCAACAATATTCTCCGGCACTTTAAATCCACGAAGTTTTACTTTTGAACAGCTTTCATCCAACACATCAATTGCCTTATCCGGAAGGAAACGGTCATTGATATAACGGCATGACATATGTACTGCCGCTTTCAATGCATCCTCTTCGATCTCTACATCATGATGAGCCTCATATTTTTCTTTCAGACCTTCCAGGATCCGGATACACTCGTCTTCTGTCGGTTCTTCAACCGTAACCGGCTGGAATCTTCTTTCCAGAGCTGCATCCTTCTCAATATACTTGCGGTATTCCGTAAGAGTTGTTGCACCGATCAGCTGCATCTCCCCTCTTGCCAGAGATGGTTTCAGAATATTGGATGCATCAATCGCGCCCTCTGCACCACCGGCACCGATAATGGTATGAAGTTCATCTAAGAAAAGGATAATATTACCCGCCGTCTTTACCTCACGGATCAGTTTTTTCATGCGCTCTTCAAATTCACCACGATACTTGGAGCCTGCAATCATCCCCGGAAGATCCAGCACCATGATCCGCTTATCTTTCATGCTTTCCGGAACAATTCCTTCCGCGATCTGTCTTGCAAGTCCTTCCACGATTGCTGTCTTACCGACTCCAGGCTCTCCCACAAGGCACGGATTATTCTTGGTCCGTCTGCTCAGGATCTCCATGACACGTGCAATTTCTTTTTCACGTCCAATAACCGGATCCAGCTTTCCTTCTCTTGCTTCCTGTGTCAGATCCGTACTGTACTGGTCTATAATTCCGCCAACAGTTTCCCCATCCTTCTGATTTTCCATATACTCTTTCGGATCAATTCCCGCCGCAAGCAGAAGATCCTGAAAAAGTTTTTGAATATTTACATTCAGGGTCATCAACATACGGGTAGCCACACAATCTCCATCTTTGAGCATTGTAAGCAGAAGATGTTCGGTTCCGACTTTTTCCGATGCAAGCTGCACTGCCTCATTCTGGCTTTCTTCCAGAATATATCGAAGTCTCGGACTGTACTCCAGATGCTTTCTTTCCTTCTTAGCTGCCTCAGGAGCAGATACAAGGATATCCATTGCTTTTTCCATCTGTTCTTCATCGACTTTATTCTTATCAAGCACCTGCCCTGCAACTCCGGTAAAAACCCTCTTAAGCCCGAAAAGAAGATGTTCTGTCCCAACATATGGATGCTTCAGTTCGGCTGCAATCTTCCGTGCCATATTCAGCGCTTCCTGCGCCTGCCTTGTATATTGCTTTTCTGCCATATAATTTTAGTCTCCTTTTTTCAATCTATCTTTGTTCATAATCTGCATAGATCTCGTCTACCAGTTCATGAACTTCTTCTTTCGTAATGTTTTTGCAACTTCCTTTTGCCAGAAGTACCCGAAGCTGCTCTTTCAGATCCTGCAAAGCTTCCAGCTTATCTTCATCAATACAGATCACCGCACCTCTTCGTCTGTCAAGCTGAAGAAAACCTTCCTGCCGCAGGACATTGTATGCCTTATTCACTGTATGCATATTGATTCCGATATTATCTGCCAGCTGTCTCACAGACGGCAAAGTATCTCCTTCATGAATCGTCGAAGTGGCAATTCCCATAATGATCTGATTCCTGAGCTGTATATAAATCGCCTCATCACTGTTAAAATCAATTTCAATCAGCATAAAACGCACTCCTTTTTTCTATTGTACCGGCATCGCCATTGTTATATTTATGTTAGCACAGACGACACTTTTTGTAAAGGAAACAGTATGTAAAAAAGCACTACCTCTTCTTACTCACACTTTTTTGTGCTTTCCGTTTCAGAAGTAATGCTTTTCATTTCTTATTTCCGATTTCTTTCTCTCACGTTCAAACCTCTTCAACCTAAAATATTCTTCAGATCCTCATCTACTGTACTGATCGGGGTAATCTGATACTCTTGTACCAGGTAATTCAGAACATTCGGTGACACAAACGCCGGAAGCGTCGGACCCAGATAAATATTTTTGATTCCGAGCGCCAGAAGTGTCAGCAGAATCGCAACCGCTTTCTGTTCATACCATGACAGGATCATAGACAGTGGAAGTTCATTTACCTCACACTCAAACGCTTCTGCAAGAGCAATTGCAACTTTAATCGCACTGTACGCATCATTACACTGTCCCATATCCAAAATTCTTGGAATCCCCTCAATTTCTCCGAGCCTCAGATCATTCAATCTGTATTTTCCACATGCCAGCGTCAGGATGATCGTATCCATCGGTGTCTTTTTCGCAAATTCCGTATAGTAGCTCCGTCCTGGTGCTGCGCCATCACAGCCTCCGATCAGAAAGAAATGCCTGATTTTCCCCTGCTTTACCAAATCCACGATCTTTCCTGCATTTTCCAGAACTGCGTTGTGTGCAAATCCGGTCATCACGGTTGTTCCTCCATTAATCCCTGTCATCGGATGATCTTCCGGATATCCACCGCATTCCAATGCTTTTGCAATAACCGGCGTAAAATCTTTGTCCGCACCAATATGAACCATCTCCGGATAAGACACCACCGAAGTTGTAAACACCCGGTCTGCATAGCTCTGTCTGACCGGCATCAGACAATTTGTCGTAAATAAAATTGGCGCAGGAATATTATGGAACTCAAATTGCTGGCTCTGCCAGGCCGTTCCGAAATTGCCTTTCAAATGCGGATATTCCTTTAATTTTGGATATCCGTGTGCCGGAAGCATTTCACTGTGCGTATAAATATTGATGCCTTTATCTTTGGTCTGCTCCAGAAGCAGCTTCATATCATGCAGATCATGACCACTGACTACAATAAACGGTCCCTTTTCTATCGTAAGCGGAACTTCTGTCGGAATTGGATCTCCATAGCTTTCCGTGTTTGCTTTATCCAGAAGTTCCATGCAGCGCAGGTTGATTTTACCTGTTTCTATGACTACCGGAAGCAGTTCTTCCATCCCTTTTTCTTCTCCCAGAATCCTCATTCCCTTATAAAAGAAATTCATAATCTCCGCATCCACATATCCCAGTGCCCATGCATGATAAGCATATGCTGCAGTCCCTCGTAAGCCAAACAAGATCAATGACTTTAACGAACGGATATCTTCCGGTGCCTCCCAGATCTTCTGTACATTATAAGCATCTTTTCCTGGTTTTCTGTTTTCTGCTTCTTCTCTGATCTCATCTGACAGTTTTTTCACTGTATCACTGTTGAAATTTACATTTGTAATCGTGGTAAACAGACCTTTTAACATCAGTTCATCCGAAGATCTGCTTCTTTCATTTTCTGCAACTGCCCTTGCCAGCCGGATCAGTTCACCAGTCAGTTCATCTTGAAGATTTGCTGTATCCGACTTTTTCCCACATACACCTGTATGTCCTTCGCAGCCCGTGTTATGAGCGGTCTGCTGGCATTGAAAACAAAACATTTCCTCCATTTCTTTTTCCTCCATGTTTTTTTAATAGCATGTCAAAATATAGAAAATCTATACCGGAAGAACATTTTTCTTTATTATTCAAATAATATTTTTCAAACATCCAGACTATGGTTCGCAAACTAAAAAAGGATGGCCCACAGACTTTCATCTGCAAGCTATCCTTTTCTGCACGATTCTATTTCAGATTTTTTATTCTACGATGAGTCCTTCTTTTTCAATCACATCGATTACCTGAGTCACATACTTTTCGCAAAGCTCGTCCGTCGCCGCTTCAACCATGACACGGATTACCGGTTCCGTTCCACTTTCACGGACAAGGATTCTTCCGTCATCTCCAAGTGCTTCTGCAACTGCATCGACTGCTTTGACCACTTCCGGATTCTCCCTTGCTGTCTTCTTATCTGCCACACGCACATTTTTCAGAAGCTGTGGATAGATCTTCACTTCTTCTGTCAGCTGTCCGAGGGACTGTTTGGTCTCCATGATAACTTCCATCAGCATCAGAGAAGTCAGAATACCATCTCCTGTCGTTGCATGCTTACTGAAAATAATATGTCCGGACTGTTCACCGCCCAGCATGAATCCATTCTTGACCATGTTCTCATAGACATATTTGTCGCCGACCTGTGTCTTTTCGTACTTCATGCCAATCTTGTCGCATGCTTTATAAAGTCCAAGATTCGACATGATAGTAGTAACGATGGTATCGTCTTTTAACTGACCATGTTCTTTCATATATTTGCCACACACATAAAGGATCAGATCCCCGTCAACAACATTTCCATTCTCATCAACAGCGATGCAGCGGTCCGCATCTCCATCGTATGCAAATCCGACATCCAGACCATTTTCTTTTACATATTCCTGGAGCACGTTAATATGTGTAGAACCACAATTTGTGTTGATATTGGTTCCATCCGGCTCATTATTGATCACATAAGTTTTTGCTCCAAGTGCATCAAATACGCTTTTGGCAATACTTGATGAACTTCCGTTGGAACAATCCAGTCCGACTTTCACCTCTTTAAAAGAACGGGTTGCCAGACTGATCAAATGTCCGATATAACGGTTTCTTCCTGCTGCATAATCTACGGTTCTTCCGATCGCCTCTTTTTTAGCAAGCGGAATTTCTCCGGATTCCCCATCAATATAAGCTTCCACTTTGGCTTCTACTTCTGCTTCCAGCTTCTGACCTTTACTGTTGATCACTTTGATTCCATTATCATAGTACGGGTTATGGCTTGCAGAAATCATGATTCCGCAGTCAAAATCTTCGGTTCTTACCACGTAAGACACGCTTGGAGTTGTCGTCACATGAAGAAGATATGCATCTGCTCCTGACGCAGTAAGTCCTGCCGCCAGTGCATATTCAAACATATAGCTGCTTCTTCTGGTATCTTTACCGATCACGATTCTTGCCTTGTGTTCCTGTCCGTAATACCAGCCAAGATAACGTCCTACCTTAAACGCATGCTCTACCGTCAGTACTACATTGGCTTCTCCACGGAATCCATCTGTTCCGAAATATTTACCCATAATTATTATCTCTCCTCCGGCTTAAAGCCTTTCTTTATTCTGCAAATCTTGCTGTCTGTTCCCGGATCAACTGCTGATCTTCAAAATAGTTGATCTTCATCGCATCTTTTACTTCTTTTAAAGTCTGTGCTGCCACTTTTTCAGCTTCAATACTTCCTTTATGAAGGATCTCGTAGATCTCCGGAATCTTCTTCTCCAGTTCTTTTCTTCTTGCACGGATCGGTGCAAGCTCTTCCTGCATAACCGCATTCAGGAACTTCTTAACCTTAACGTCACCAAGTCCACCACGTCTGTAATGATCCTTCAATTCATCCAGATTCTTATAATCCGGCAGATATTTTTCAAAATGTTCATCTGTACAGAATGCATCCAGATAAGTGAAAACGGAATTCCCTTCTACCTGTCCCGGATCAGATACCTTCAAATGATTCGGATCTGTATACATTCCCATGATCTTCTGTCTTACTTCTTCCTCGGAATCAGACAGATAAATACAGTTACCAAGGGATTTACTCATCTTTGCTTTTCCATCCGTTCCAGGAAGACGGCAACAGCTTTCGTTCTCCGGAATCAGCGCTTTCGGCATAACCAATGCTTCTCCATATACACTGTTGAATTTGTGTACGATCTCACGGCACTGTTCGATCATCGGAAGCTGATCCTCACCTACCGGTACAGTCGTTGCCTTAAACGCTGTGATATCTGCTGCCTGGCTGATCGGATAAGTAAAGAATCCTACCGGAATACTTGCTTCAAAATTACGCATCTGGATCTCCGATTTAACCGTTGGGTTTCTCTGAAGACGGGATACCGTAACCAGATTCATATAATAAAAAGAAAGTTCTGTCAGTTCCGGTACCTGTGACTGGATGAAAATCGTGGATTTCTCCGGATCCAGTCCGCATGACAGATAATCCAGTGCAACCTCAATAATATTCTGACGTACCTTTTCCGGGTTATCTGCATTATCAGTCAGTGCCTGTGCATCTGCGATCATGATAAAGATCTTGTCATATTCTCCGGAATTCTGCAGTTCTACTCTTCGCTTTAAGGATCCAACATAATGTCCGACATGAAGCCGTCCGGTTGGTCTGTCACCTGTTAAAATAATTTTCTCCATTGTTTTTATGTTCCTCTCTGTCGTATTATTCCTGTCTTTTCTTTATTCTTCTTTGTCCGTATCCTCAGCCGGAAGCTCAGATGTACAGTATGCACATCTGGTTGCCGCGATCGGGATTTCTGACATGCAGTACGGGCAGATCTTCGTAGCCGGTGCTGCCGGTGCTTCTTCCTCCTTCTTAAGCAGCTTTTCTGTTCTTGAAGCAAGATTGTTCATCACTTTTACAAAACAAAAAATAACAAGTGCCATCAGAAGAAAGTTGATCACCGCTGTAATAAAATTGCCATATTTGATCGTGTCATTCTCACCAGATCCGATCCGGATCACCCAGTTGGAAAAATTGACCCCACCAGTCAGAAGACTGATCACCGGCATGATCATATCATTTACAAGAGAATTCACAATCGACTGGAATGCACCACCAATAATAACGCCGACTGCAAGATCCATTACATTTCCCCTTGCAATAAACTCTTTGAATTCTGCAATAAATCCTTTTTTAGCCATCTCAAATCCACTTCTTTCGTTCCTTTTAGGCTTCTGCGGCATATAAGGATATTGTACTACATTCCAAACAGGATTTCCACTATAATTCCGCACACTACACTGATTCCGTAAAGTGTTGTGACGATCATCACATTCTTCTTCCAACTATGGTTCGTCTTAAAAAGTACGATCAGTCCGATTCCGGCACATGACAAAAGTCCGGCAAACATACTGCCGACATTTAAGACTCCCTCAAGATAAAATTTCGTAATTGTAATAGAAGCTGCGCAGTTCGGAATCAGACCGACAAGACCAGCCAGAAAAATTCCGGCAATTGGATAATGCGTCACCACGTTCATGACCTCTTCCATTCCAATCCACTCCACAACTGCATTTAACGCAAAAGAAATTACATATATAAATACCAGAATCTGTACCGAATGGATGAGTGCTGATTTTACAATGCTTCCTTCTTCACAGTGACAGTGGTCATGCTCACAGATATCATGAATGTGCAGCCCTCTCTGGTATCCTTTGCCTAGCACCCGCACTCCGATATCAACCAGAATCCCTGCAACAATACCAACGATAATCTTTCCGATTAAAATTGCCATGATCTTACGGACATCCGCCTGCTCTGAGATCAGAATCGGAAGCATCTCATCTGATGTAGACAGAAAAACAGCGATCATCGTTCCAACTGTGATGACTCCGCCGGAATACAGATTTGCTGCTGCTGCCGAAAATCCGCACTGCGGAACAACGCCCAGTATCCCACCGATCACAGGTCCTTTTTTCCCTGCTCCAAGAAGCATCCGCACCGTCTTCTGACCGGCTTTATTCTCCAGATATTCCATCGCAAGGTATGTCAGAAAAAGGAAAGGTATCAGTTTCACAGTGTCAATTGTTGTATCTTTTAGTATATCTATAAACAGTTCCATCTTGTATCTCCCTTCTTTGTTTCACTATTCTAATCCGTTTTGTCATTTTACACTGTCGCTGACAAAAAAGCAAGTAGAATAAATTAGTGTGGCAAAGCAACAGAAATAAATGGGATAAATTCAAGTTGTGCAAACCATTCCGATGAACCTCTTAGGGCGAAAATCGTGTTCAGCAGAGGCTTCCACGATTTTTGAGTTTCATCTCCATTGCACAAAATAGAATTTATCCCATTTATTTCTGCTGCTTTGCCCTTCTACTTTATTGGTGGGAACCAGACCAGTAGCCCCGGTACGTTTTCTATAGCAATAAGAAAGAATGTGCCTCGGCACATTCTCGCGCCGAGCGCGGTCGCTTGCGAAATTCTTCATCTTCGTGCGAGTGCGCATCTCCGGCACGCAGTGCCTTTTATTTCATAGGAAGTTCCTTCGGAATTTCCTATGAAATAAAAGAAACACCTGTCATGCACAAGTGTCTCTGAAAAAATCAATATGACTTCCTGCGACGGCATGATCCGTATCAGGTAAAAAGGGGACGATGCTCTTTTGCTTCCTCTCAGTCTGTCTTTCACCGGCTCCCCCGTCTTTATTATTCTGTCTCTCCAAGTGTTGTCTGCTTTGTAACTCCTGTTAGACTCTCTCTGGTTCTGGATAAGCCTCTCCAAAAGTTTCAACAGTCACTTTTTTCATCTTCTGTTCTTCCAGCGGTCTGTCACTGTAGTCTGTTGCCGTCTCAGCAATTTTATTTACAACATCCATACCTTCTGTAACTTTACCAAAAGCTGCATATGCGCCGTCAAGATGTGGTGAAGTCTTATGCATGATGAAAAACTGTGATCCTGCCGAATCCGGATGCATTGCACGCGCCATAGAAAGAACGCCCGGTTCATGCTTCAGATCATTTGCAAAACCGTTCTGCTTAAATTCTCCTTTGATACTGTATCCAGGGCCACCCATTCCGGTTCCATCCGGGCATCCACCCTGGATCATGAATCCACTGATGACACGGTGGAAGATCAGTCCATCATAAAATCCCTTATTTACAAGAGATACAAAGTTATTTACTGTATTCGGTGCGATTTCCGGATATAATTCCGCTTTGATCACATCGCCATTTGCCATTTCAAATGTTACTACTGGATTTGCCATTTTATACAATCTCCTTTTCATTGATTTCTCTACCTATTGTAACGGAACTTTTCCCGTCCGTAAATAGTTTTTAGAAAGTCTTTATACATTTTCCAGACGATATCCGATCACCAGAAACCAGTGCCAGATAAAATCCTCAAACTTCTCTTTATTCTTATGCCGGAGCATCAGATGCTTTCTCCTCCGGTTTCAGTGTCGATAAAAACACAGCAGCCAGAATGATAACACCACCAAGGCACTCTCTGAAACTTGGAACTTCTTTCAGAAACAGAAATGCGCTTAAAGTCCCATACACCGGTTCCAGTCCGGATAAAATTCCGGCAATCCTTACCTTCACAGTCCGAAGTCCACTGATAAATAAAGAATGTGCAACTGCTGTAAAAATAATTCCAAGCATCATCAATACGCCTGCATCTGCAAGTGTAATCACCGGCTTCAACACAAACATCATCGGGATCAACACGATCGTTGCAGTTCCCTGTTCATAAAGCGACACCAGTGTTGCCGGATATCTGCTGGAAAAACGGCGATTCATCAGTGACAATATTGCATAGGTAAATGCACTCAGAAGTCCCCACAGAACTCCCTGTGTAATCTGATTATCCATCTGAAATGCGGGTACGATAAAGAATACTCCGACCAGCATCATCAGTGTACAAAACACATCCGATTTCTTCAGTTTTTCATGGAACAGGTATGGCTCCAGAAAAATAACAAATATCGGAAAAGTTGATACCGTAAGCGTACCAACTGCAACCGTCGAACTCTGGATCGACTGCATATAACTACTCCAGTGTATTGCTAAAACTGCACCTGCTCCGACCATCCACAAATAATCACTTTTCTCCTCCAGGCGAATTTTCTGCTTTTTTAAACGCAGAAAAATCCAGAGGAAAATAGATGAAAAAAATACCCTTCCAAGCACGATGATCACTGCAGGCAGATCTACCAGCTTGGCAAACAGTCCGACAAAACCAAACAATGCCACAGCAACATGTACTGAAATTAAACCTTTTCTCTGACTCTCTTTCATATGAAAACCTTTCTCTATTCAGGCTGATCTACCCGGAAATGTTCCATTAAAATCGGCATATATTCCTTACTGTATTCTCCAAGCGAATAATTTCCCCTATTCAGACACCAGTCTGATACCAGTGCCCGCTCACAGAGTGAATAATACTTGGTAATCTCCTGGATACTCTTCTCTCTGCTGATCTGATTTCGCACATGCCCCTCTTCTATGATCCTGCTGATCAGCTTGTAATAAGTACGGTTCTGATCCAGAAGATTCCTGTCTCCCTTGGCAATCAATTGTGTTGAATATAAGGATGATAACAATGCTACATCAATCTTTTGCTCCATAAATGAATGCGACCGGTAATTGAGATACATCAGTTTATCAAAACTGTTCATTTCCGGATCCAGTTCATCTTCAAGCTTTGCATAATTCTCATCCAGAATAGTTGACAATGTATCAAGCAAAGAATCTTTGCTGCTGAAATAATAATAGAACGATCCTTTTGATGTCTCAGAAAGACGAATGATATCATCTACTGTTGTATCATCATATCCTTTTTCATAGAACAATTCCCATGCGGCATCTACAATCCGCCGCTTTACATTCTGTTTTGCTGCCATCTATCTACCTCCTATGGTATCATGTTCCACGCGGAGCGTTTTTTATTATCAGGAAAGACCTTTCTTAATAGATAAAAAAAGACCGGCTGCGTCATACGCCCCGGTCCTTCTCAGGTTTACGTGGACATGTTTTTCCCCGTAAACAAGTATATCGTATCTACATTCCTTTTGCAACATCAACACATGCCTTCATTGCATCAATGACAGCACTTCTGAATCCGTGTTCTTCCAATACACCTACGGCTTCAATCGTTGTTCCTGCCGGTGAGCATACCATGTCTTTGAGTTCTCCCGGATGCTTTCCTGTTTCAAGAACCATCTTCGCACTTCCAAGAACTGCCTGTGCTGCAAATTTGTATGCCTGTGCTCTCGGCATTCCCTCTGCAACAGCAGCATCTGCCATTGCTTCGATAAACATAAATACATATGCCGGTGAACTTCCGCTTACTGCAACAACTGCATCCATCATATGCTCTGTCACAACTTCTACTTTACCAAATGCAGAAAGAATCTTGCATGCATAATCAAGTTCTTCTTTTGTTACATGTTCATTCGGTGTGGCAGCTGTCATACCTTCTCCAACCATAGCCGGAGTGTTCGGCATTGTACGAACAATCTTAACATCTTTTCCAAACTGTTCGGCAAGCCATGCAAGTGTCTTTCCTGGTGCGATCGTGATAATAAGCTGTTCCGGTCTTACCAGATCTTTTACTTCCTGAATGACATCTGCATAAAACTGTGGTTTTACAGAAAAAATAACAACTTCTGACTTTTCAATTACTTCTTTATTGCTATCAGTAACATTGATTCCATAAAGTTCTTTTACTTTTTCGCGACCTGGTGCAAAAAGATCTGCTCCGATGATTTCTTCCGGTTTGAATACGTTACTTTTAATAACGCCTCCCATAATTGCTCCTGCCATATTACCTGTTCCGATAAATCCTAATTTCATATTCTTTCTCCTCCTGATGAACTTAAAACCTTATACATTTTCGTTTTTAATTTGTATACAATCATTTAATTTGTATACAAATTTCTTTCTGCATTCAATGTATCACTTCCTCTGTTTAAAGTCAACATTTTCACAATAGAAAATGCCGTTTTTCGTCGAAAATACATGCACCATTGTATACAATTATCAGTCTGTACTCTTATATTAAGCGCAACTTTACATATACCTAATTTTATTTTTTACAAACCCCGTTTTAATGTGTTATACTTAATATATTCACCAGACAGAGGGGGATTTCACATGGCTGAAAAAAAGAAATCACTTGCCGATCAGGCTTATGAAATTATCAAAAATAACATTATGAATCTGACTTATCCACCAGGAATGCCTCTTACCGAAGCACTTCTGACAGAAGAGCTCGGTATGAGCCGTAATCCGGTACGCACTGCACTCAAAATGCTGCAGTCTGAAGGTCTGATCGTTACCGATTATTATAAATCCATGACTGTAAAAGAAATCACCGATAAAGATATCAATGAACTTTATCAGCTCCGCGAACTCTTAGAGGGCAGTGCATTTAAACTGATCTTTGAAGATGGAAAAGCGGAAGAATATTCCTATCGAATTGAAGAAAAAGTGGTACATATGTGTGCGGTTGCTTCCGATGTTTACAAGTGGGAGCTTGCTGATACGCAGATGCATCTGGAAATCGTCAGCATTTTCAATAATGACCGGATCACCAAATTCTATGAATCCAATTTATCAGAGCTGGTAAGAGTGGGTATGTATTCACTGAAAAACGGCATGCGGATCGTTCCAACGAATGAGAATTTGAAAAAAATGGTTAAATATATGCGTAAAAATGATTATGAGCGGGCTTTTGCAATCCTGAAAAAAGACCATTTTATGCAGGGAAAAGACAGCGCCATGAAAGAAGAACTGAAAAACGAGTAATTTTCATTTATAAGATATTAAAGGAAGTGCTAATACATGATGAAACTAGAAACTCCAATTGGAGAATTTACTACTGACTCTTATAAAATTCCTGCGGAAGACACTTTGGCTGTGTCTCCTGCAATCATTTCGTTCTCTTCTGATGATTACAAAATCATCACCATCGATCAATTTATCCAAATTAGTACAGATGTCTATACCCCTCTTTTACATCAAAATTGTATGTCTCCTGATCAAAAAACCATCTACCCACTGACTATCGAACAGCATGATTCAGACCGGATTACTCTTTCTGATCATTATCATTCTATCATTTTAGAGCTCAATAACTTACCGAATCTGCAGGTAAAGCCGTGGTATCCTGTTATTAAAAAAAAGAACTGCATACCATGTACAAATTGTGGAAGATGCAGCTGGTAGTCTGCATCTTTATTAAACAGCATGAATGACTCTTCTGCATCTTTATTAAACAGCATGAATGACTCTTCTGCATTTTTTTCCAGGCTGATCACCTCTGAGCAATAAAAAAACTGCAAACCCTTACGGTCTACAGCTCCCTTACTTTTTACATGTACCTTCAAAACCACATACAAATTTAAATCTTTACTCCATCCATTCTTCCTTACCCTGTCCTACCTTCTTGGTTATGCCCTCGACCGATTAGTAACAGTCAGCTCCATGCATTACTGCACTTCCACCTCTGCCCTATCTACCTTGTCGTCTTCAAGGGGTCTTACAACTTGCGTTGGGATATCTCATCTTGAGGGGGGCTTCACGCTTAGATGCCTTCAGCGTTTATCC
>ENA-OPTX01000706-OPTX01000706.1-human-gut-metagenome-genome-assembly--contig:-NODE-706-length-16408-cov-4.563016_pt1 | contig 16408 bp, 20 predicted proteins | sample MGYA00241465_ERZ501922 | MGnify/ENA primary metagenome ERZ501922 (study PRJEB25962, sample SAMEA2042399) | human gut metagenome | biome: human gut; feature: human-associated habitat; material: faeces...
TTTCACTGCCAAACCGGTCTGCCGCCTCCTTCATCATATCCACATTGTCTTCATAGCTCACATCCAAGAATACGGCGCTGGCTCCTGCATACAGGTACTTTTTCACATCCTCCAGGCGCCTGATCCGTCCTCCCGCCAGTATGGGCTCATCCACGGTGCGGGCTGTTTCCTTGATAGCGCCTATGACAGCCTCGTGGTCCTCATCTGAAAAAGAACGGTCGCAGATAAATATTTCATCCGCCCCGTTGTCACAGGCTGTCCTGGCAAGGTCCTTAAGCCTGCCCTCATACTCAAGCTTTCCGTTCCAGGAAAACGTCTTTCCGTTCCTGTAACCAAATCCCATAATCAGCTTCTTGCAATCAGTCATTTGAATCTCTCCATTTTCTCTGGTACTTAAGCCTCATAAAGCCTCACAGCCTCGGCAAGGTCAATCCTGTTCTCATAAAGGGCCTTACCGATGATAGCTCCCCTGATACCCGCCTCATGCAGGCATTTTAAATCCTCCATACAGGATACCCCGCCGGAGGCTATGATGTCAAGTCCTGTCTCCTCTGTAAGCTTCCTTGTGGCCTCCACATTAGGGCCGGACAGCATTCCGTCCCTGGATATGTCGGTATAGACAATATGCCTGACACCATATTCCTTCATGGTAAGACACAGGTCCCGGGTTTTCCCGGTTCTCAAACTGCCGGATTTTCTTTTTTCCGTCCTCGATTTCGGCTTGCAGTTCCTCGCGGGTTTTCTCTCTTGGCTTTGTCATGGTTGATCGCTCCTTTCTGCTCATAGCATAGAAAAGAGCAGCCGTTTTTGTGTGAAAAAGGCTGCTCTCATTGAATTATTTGGTTTGTATTTATATCGGTAACTACGAAAACTTATTGACTTATGCTTTCTAAAGGGAAAGTAACACTCCAATTTCCTTCGATATGTGTATCGCTCGTAACAAAATATCCATATACTTTATATTGGGTTAAATCAACATCTGACAAATCATAAACATATTCCACATACCGTTCTTGATGTTCACTATCAGTAGAAAATGCAATATTTGCGATACAGTGGATTTCCTCTCCTTTGTCATTTTTGAAATAGATATAGCCATGATTATCCGTTTCTAAACTATCCTCGTACTTGACTTGTATATGCAATTTCCCATCCACATATCCCATGGCTGTAATATCTACCTCAGCAATAGGGGAACACAGAATACCTGTTGTTTTCAATGCCTGAAAATTGTTTTCCATTTCATTGTAGTTTGTTCCCCCACCACCCCAAATTTGAGTCGGGGTAATTGTTTTTGGTGTAGCACTAATTTGGGTCAAATCCAAATCTGTCAATATCGCATCATATTCCTGCTTATTGCTCAGCATTTCTCGGACACAAAAAGTAATTTTCTCACCAATAATGTCTTTTTCATTCCATTGTGATATAGAAATTAGGAAAGTGGCGGTTTTTGTTTCGGTGTCATAGCTTATATTTTCACACGAACTGCTACAATCAAAAGGTGTATTGATACTAAAGCTATCAAAAAAATCTGTCGTTTCATCAATTCTATCTCCGTCAATATCTTGTACGGAAATAAAAATCTTTGCTTCGCTACCCTCAACATAAGCCGAAATTACTTCAAACTTAATCCCATTATCCTCGCAGGACATACTAACAGGCTTTAACTTTTGGGCAATTGCCGGAGATACCTTGTAGAGTAGATTATAAGCTGGTCCAAAATCTGCTGCCGCTAATGCTGGAACAGACATGGTAAAAACAAGGAGCAAACTGGCTACCATAGCTCCCCATTTAATCCAAATGGGCTTCTTGACCTTTTTCTTATAGTTAAGGGCTTCGTCAATGTATTTGTTGTCAAGCTCGCTCATAGCGTCGGAAAACTTCTTTGCGTTCATATAAAGACCTCTCTTTCAATTAAATATTGTTTCATCTTTTCGCGGATACGGGTCAGCCGGACAGAGACATTTTTCTCTGAAAGCCCCACAACCTCGGCTATGTCTTTGTAGCTGTCAGAAAACCAATAGCGGCGCATGAAAATAACGCGGTTTTCAGTAGTCAGCGTATCTAAAAAACTTTCAATGATACGGGCTAATTCTTTAGCTTCAATTTCTGCTTCTACTGTGTGAGTATCTGCTACATAGGTTTCAATTTCCTCCAAAGCAATCGTGTAATGGCTGCTTCGTTTGGCTGCTTCCTTTCTCCAATAAATTTTGATTGAAATGTTCCGAACGATTTTCAGAACATAGGATAAAAGTGGGTTAGGTCGTGCAGGGGGAATAGTGTTCCATACACCTAAATAAGCGTCGTTTACACATTCCTCTGCGTTCTGCCTACTTCCTACGATATGATAGGAAAGATTGTGGCAGACTGTTCCGTATTTTATATCCAACTCCCGTATGCCTTGTTCTGAACGTTCAAAAAACATTTCTATGATTTTTTCATCCTCTATCATTGCACCGCCTCCTCTCCGGCTTCACCTATATACTACGGTTTTAACGACGAATACTACATCAAATCTCAAACTTTTTCAAAAAATTATACCACACTTCGCGTGAGATTGCTTGCGTTAGCTTTCGCCGCTTCGCTGGCGGCTCTCCGGCGTTGCTCATTGTATGGGGCGGTCAGACGGAAAGAGAAACGCCCCTTTGCAATATCAAACTCCATGCAGCCCGTTTCGTGGTCTGTGTCGGTCTGGTAGCACTCGTCGGGGTACTGCTCGGCATAAGCGGCAAGCCGCTTTTTGAGGTTGGTGTTGTGGGTGCGGATATGGATAAGGGGGTCTTTCTCGTCAAACCATATATCGGTGGTCTTTTCCTGCTTCGTAAGCCCTGTTCTCATAAACTCTCCTTTCTGCGCCCCTGTTACGCAATAGGGGCATTTTTCGGGTGTTTTTCCCGGCTCTTGACTTGGGGAAAATGAGGATTTTCAAATAGAAACCGCCCGGACAGGGAGTGTATCGTCGGGGCGGCTGTTATCGCAAGATTTCTGTTTTTTCCGGCTCTTGACCGTCAGACGCAGAAAAACGCAGACTGTCGGCAAGTATCGTTTTCAGCAGCTTGTCGGAGAATGTTTCTGTGGCGTTGTGGTTAAAAAACAGCTCCGCAACAATGGTCTGCCCGTTTCTCTGTGTCGTGATAACTCCGTCCGGTTTGGTCGGTGGGGTGGGTGTTCCTTTCTTTTCTGTCAATAGGTTACTCCTTTCTCCGGGCGTAAAAAAGGGACTTCCCGTAGTTCGGAAAATCCCTCTATGATGTTGCTATTCTGTTTTATGGTGCGGACAGTGCGGCGGCAGCCTGCGCCTTTTTCTTCGCCCGATATTCCCGCGCTTTGATACGGTCGTACTCCCGCCTCTTTTCAAGATTTCTCGCCCGGTATTCTCTTGAATAGTTGCGGTGGTAGGCGCGGCTCTTTTCCTTTCTTGCTTCTTCGATTTCCTCACGCATTTGCCGGATTTCCTGCTCTGTCGGCTCTGCAAGCTGTGTCAGTTCATTTTCAAATCTGCCGATATGGTTAAAATATATCCCGATATGCTGAATAGCCTGTTTCGCCCTTTTCTTGTCACGCTCATGCACTTCAATCCGGCTGATAAACTCGTTGAGGATAGTCGGGGTAAGGTCGGTAAAGTCAGCGTAACGGTCTATCAGCTTTACAAACTTCTGCGCCCGTCCTCCCGCGTTCTCAAAAGCGGATAGCTGTTCCCTAAGCTGTTCAAGCTCGGCTTTCAGTGAGTAGTATTCTTCGGAATACTTCTGCGACATCTGCTCATAGCGGTCTTGCGGGATAGTCCCCAGCGCGTTGTCCTCATAAAGTTTATTCAGCACCTTGTCAATCTGTTCAAGGCGCGTCGTGATTTGCGGGATACGCTTTTGCTGTTTCTTTGTCTTGTCGGTCTGCTGCATGGCAAGGCTCTTTTTCACTAAGGCTTCAAACTCTGCCCGGTTGCTGATAGAGTATTCCGCGATTTTTTTCAGCACATCTGCTACGGTCTGCATGAGCAGATCCGCGTCCATGATGTGCGGAGAGCTGCACTTGGGATTTTTGGCTTTTCCCTTGTGGTACTCGCTGCAATAGGCAACATGGCGCTTGCCGCCGTTTCGGTAATCTATGCGAATGTGCATTTTTGCGCCGCAGTCTTTACAGAAAAGCAAGCCGGACAGAGGGTGGATTTCTCCGTCCCCGTTGGGGCGTTTGACAGGTGCGTTTTCCAAAATCCGCTGCACATTTTCAAAGTCGGTGCGGTCAATAATCGGCTCATGCACATTTTCTGTGATGTGCCACTGGCTTCTGTCTACATAGTGGTTTCGCTTATCCCGAAAATGCTTTGTAGTCTTGAAGTTGACTACATCGCCGCAATACTCCTGCCGCGTGAGGATATGGGTTAGCGTGGCTTTGTTCCACTTGTAACGGTTATCCTCGTTGAGCGTCTTATTTTTACAAGTTCCCCGCCCGCGGTCTTTCATGTAGAAAGTGGGGGTTGGGATTTGCTCCTGTGTCAGATATACGGCGATTTGGTTTCGGTTTTTCCCGTCCAAAAACAGACGGAAAATAAGGCGTACAACCTCGGCGGCTTCCTCGTCGATTATCCAAAAATCCTTGTTGTCCGGGGCTTTGATATAGCCGTAAGGGGCTTCGGTGGCAATCGGCTTTCCACTCATGCCTTTGGTCTTAATGCCCGTTTTCACTTTCTTGCTGATGTCCTTTGCGTACCATTCCGACATGATATTGATAAAGGGCGCAAACTCCAATGTATCGGGCTTCTCGCTGTCAATGCCGTTGTTGACCGCGATAAAGCGCACATTGTTCCGTCTGAATATCTCCATCGCGTTGCCTACTTGGAGATAGTCACGCCCCCAGCGGGTAAGGTCTTTCATAATGCAGACACCGATTTTCCCGTTTTCCACATCGTCCATCATGCGGGAGTAGGCGGAACGGTCAAAAAACCTGCCGCTTTCGTCGTCGTCAATGTAGTGCCGGATATTGGTTAGGTGCTGCCCTCTGGCATAGTTCTCCAAAAATATTTTTTGGTTCTGTATGCTGTTGCTCTCGCCGCCGTCCCTGTCCTCGTCGCCTACGGAAAGGCGGGAGTAAAGGGCTGTGATTTTATTGTAATTGCTCATGTGCATATCCTCCTGCGTCCATAAAGTCGTTGTTTACAGTTAAGATTATGCACTCCAGAGAGCCCCGGAATAATCAAAAGTGTTTATGGAATATGGACATTAACTGAAGCTGGAAAATCTGTTGATATGACTAGTGAAATGGCTTCAGATATATTCAAGAATGTTCTCTCTTCGAGCCCAAGTAAACAGGGAAAAAATATTGCCGCACTTGCAGATGAAGATGTTCATACTGTTAGATATTGGCTTTACGCTCCTGGAGAAGGTTCCTGCATGTGGGATGAGTTTTATACATCAGGAATAATGGCCATCGGTTGGGGAGAAATTGGAGATCTGAGTACATTTGATAGTAAAGATGCAATGAAGATCAAAATGAGAGAAGTAATTGATGAAAGTCTTTCTTATAAAAATGCTGCTCATGCAACATGGCAATTCGCAAATGAAATGAAAATTGGTGACATTGTTTTTGTTAAGAAGGGAATGCATCAAATCATTGGACGTGGTGTCGTTATGTCCGATTATGAATATGATGATACTAGAGACGATGAATATAAAAATATCCGTCAGGTAGACTGGACTCATAATGGAGAATGGCCACATCCAGGTCAGGCTGTAATGAAAACTTTAACAGATATTACTTCATACACTGATTATGTAGAAAAGCTCAATTCTTTATTTGAAGATGAAACAGAAGAAGATGCTGAAGATGTGGAGAAAACATATCCACCATACACAAAGGAAGATTTCCTGTCTGAAGTCTTTATGCCTGAAGAGGAATATGAAAAGCTTTCTGGAATCCTTCGTATAAAGAAAAACATTATCCTTCAGGGTGCTCCCGGTGTTGGTAAGACTTTTGCTGCCAAGAGAATCGCATTTTCTATGATGGGAGTAAAAGATGTAGAAAGAGTTATGATGGTTCAGTTCCATCAAAGCTATTCGTATGAAGACTTCATCATGGGATTTAGACCTTCGACGGATGGATTCGAACTGAAGCGAGGTGCTTTCTATAACTTCTGTAAGAAGGCTGAAATCGATGGAGATAATGATTACTTCTTTATCATTGATGAAATCAACAGAGGTAACTTAAGTAAAATATTCGGTGAGCTGTTTATGCTTATTGAAAATGACAAAAGAGGCGTTTCGTTACAGCTTCTATATTCTGATGAGAAGTTCTCTGTACCTAAGAATATATATATCATTGGAATGATGAATACAGCTGACCGTAGCTTGGCTATGTTGGATTATGCGCTCAGAAGAAGATTTGCTTTCTTTGAAATCAAGCCGGGCTTTACAACGGATGGATTCAGAGAATATAGAATGAGCTTAGAAAATGAGAAATTTGATAAACTGATTGCCTGTGTGGAGAGTCTGAATAATGTGATATCTAATGATGAATCATTAGGCGATGGCTTCTGTATAGGACATAGCTATTTCTGCAATCTGCTACCGGACACGATTGATGACCAAGTATTGTCTGGAATTGTTGAGTATGAGCTGATTCCGCTTTTGAAGGAATATTGGTTTGATGAGCCTACAAAGGTGAAAGATTGGAGCAGTAATTTAAGGAGTGCGATTAAGTGATACCGGTTCAAAATGTCTATTATATGCTGTCGTATGCCTTCAAAGTTCTGAATGAACAGGGATACAAAAGAATAGCTACTGAAGAATTTAATAATACTGCAGAGCTGATGGCAGCAATATTGGCAAAAGGTATTGCTGTCCAGCTAAAACGTGGACTCGGAAAAGAGTACATTTCTCAAACTGAAGATTTGTCATCGCTTCGAGGCAAAATTGATATTGCGGAGTCGATAAAGACACAAAGTATGCTTAGAAAAAAGCTGATTTGTACATACGATGATTTTTCTGTTAATAGTACAATGAATCGGATTATCAAATCAACAGTGGAACTTCTTCTAAAAGCAGATATTGCAAAAAGTAGAAAAAAGGAACTCCGCAAGCTAATGGTATTTTTTGCAGATGTAACACCGATTGACTTGTACTCTGTGAACTGGAATTTGCAATATAACAGGAACAATCAATCCTATCAGATGCTGATTTCTATATGTTATTTGGTAGTGAAAGGTTTGCTCCAAACAAACACGGATGGAACTACAAAGCTGATGGATTTCCTTGATGAGCAGAGAATGTGCCGTTTGTATGCGAAGTTCATTCTCGAATATTATAAAAAGCATTATCCGAAATTAACCGTCAGTGCTTCACATATACCGTGGGCTTTAGATGATGGTATTGGAGATATGCTTCCAGTAATGCAGAGCGATATTCACTTTCAAAAAGAAAATACAGTATTGATTATTGATGCCAAGTATTATACTAATACAACACAGGTTCAGTTTGATAAACATACTTTGCATTCAAATAATCTGTATCAGATATTTACTTATGTAAAAAATCGTGAATATCAATTTGGAGATGAGGAGAACAAGGTTTCCGGAATGCTGCTGTATGCAAGAACGGACGCTTTGATTCAACCGGATAATGTATATCAAATGCATGGTAATCAGATTAGTGTTAAAACGTTAGACTTGAATAAACCATTTGACGAGATTGCTAAGCAGTTAGATGAAATTGCAGCAGCGCATTTTGATGGTATTGAGAAAACGATATAGAGGAAGAATAATGACAAATAAAGAAAAAGCACAGATGATTCAGGGTGTCATTGATCATCCAGGAAGAGAAAGAACTTATTATAGTTTGCTTGAAGATATGGGTGACCTTAAGGGTAACTATGCGGATTACATGACAACGGAACCGATCAATTGTAATGAAGAATTGTAGCGAGTAAAAAATGCAGATTATGAATTATGTACTGCATTGCTTACTGCGATTCTAAGAGAAGATCATTTTAGTAATGGCTCCTTCGAGTATAGACAACGCGCCGGTCAGGTTGATGAAATCCTTAAAAGAATGGTTGCAGAATTGAATAAATAAAACATAATGGCAGTATCGGTCGCTATGATCAGTACTGCCATTTTCGTTAGTCTTTTTTATAAAATTCTGTGACGTAGCCATCAGCGCGAAGCAGGATATCCGGCATCCAGTCGGGTGTTCTTGCCATCTGCTGGCAAAGCACTTTCAGGGATACTTTTTCGGAACATTCAATGATTAGTTTATCGTGGACATGACCGCAAATAAAGCAGTGGGAGAGTGTTTTCATAGCATTCATCAGAAGGTCTCTGGAGATGGCTTGTACCACATTCTCTACGAATTTAGGACCGTAGCTTTCCAGGCGTTCCCACTTTTTAGTAGCTCCGATACCTTCATAGGTCACAGATTCACCACCGAATTTGTTCTCGCCAATACGTGGTTTGACGTAAGTGAGTTTTCTGCCGGATGGAAGAGTGATGAATAACATGCCACTGCGCCAGGTGAACTTGATACCGTGAGAGGCGGTGCTACAGTGCATCTTGATTGCATTTTTGATGGCCGTATCAAAGTCCCACCAGAGAGCTACGATATTTGGATTGGACTGCCTCCAGGCGTCTACCAGCGGTTGGAGCTCATCTTCGGTAAGCCCCATTTCGAGGGCACCCATTGCCTTCAGTGCGCCGACACTGCCGCCGTAGCCAAGAGCCAGATCCGCAATCTTACCTTTTTGACGAAGGTGACCGTTGATGCCATGTTTCTCAACCGGTACATGGAACATCTGACTGGCACTCGTACAGTAAATGTCACCACCATTTTTGAATACCTCTGCACGCCATGATTCTCTGGCAAGGTGAGCAATGACACGAGCTTCGATTGCACTAAAGTCAGCCACATAGAATTTGTATCCAGGTTTCGCGATGAAGGCTGTACGGATAAGTTGGGAGAGGGTATCCGGGATGTCATCATATAACATAGACAGTGAATCATAATCTCCAATGCGAACAAGCTCCCTTGCAGCGTCCAGATCATACATATGGTTTTGAGGAAGGTTCTGTAACTGGATCAAGCGGCCAGCCCAACGACCGGTACGATTGGCACCGTAGAACTGGAACATGCCTCTAGTACGGTGATCAATGCAGGCAGCATTTTGCATTGCCTGATATTTTTTGACAGAGCTTTTTGCAAGTTGCTGACGGAGGGAGAGGACCTGTGCTAAATCTTCAGGAGCATCTTTGATCATTTCAGCAATAGCCTTCTTACCAAGTGATTCTACTTCAATCCCCTGATCAGATAACCAGGACTTCATCTGTGACACACTGTTTGGATTATCGATATCCGTAAGGCCGCGCATCTCATCTGCGATAGTTGCTTTGGAACGTTCGTCAAAGGTAATAGCGTTTTCTACCATCTGAAGATCCACAAGAATACCACGATCATTGATTTCCTGGTCCAGGTGATACTCTTCCCATACGAAGTCTGGCACCGGGAATTTGTGAAGTTTATCTTTGATGCCCATTTCGACTTCAACGTCACGCTTGTTGTATGACTTAAAAACAGTCCATTTCTCTGGCGCATGCATGGGAAGGTTTCTAGTCCTGCCACCATTGGATTTGGTAGGTTTGCATGGAACACAGAAGTAGCGGATGAGATCTTTGCCTTCCTTCATTTTCTGATCCTTAAGACCAAGCACAGTACCGACACCTTCAAGTGAAAGTGGAAGTCCCATATAGGCACTCCAGATCATTGTGCAGCGCCATGAAGCAGGATTGAGGTAATTGCCAACGGTGTCCTCAGGAATGCTGTAACTGCAGAAGCGGTCAGGGTAGTTGCGCTTCATCCAGTAGGAGAGGCAGATGCGCTCGAAGGAAGCGTTGAATGCCCACTTGATTACATCATCACTAACAATAGCATCCAGGATCTCGTCCGGAAGCACGTCACCGCAAGCTAAGTCATATACGATGACATCGTCACCATTGATGGAGACTGCAAATAATAGTATTTCAAAATTCTCAGATTCGGCATATTTGTATACGCCAGATTTTTTTATATCAACATCGCTGTAAGTTTCTAAGTCGATGGACATTTCTTTTATCTTTTCCATGTGTTTACTCCTTTATAAAAATAGGCAGCAGCACGATATGTACTGCCGCCCACATGTTAAATTTTGCTGTCTGAAGAATTATTCTTCTTTTTTCTTACTAGCCCTGGGCAAAGCCAATGTACGAAGCGAATCGATACTCCGATCAGCCACTTCCAGATAGCAGCTAGTGCAAAAAGTGTTAATGCAAGTACGATAGCAGTAAAAGTGAAATCTACAGCATCGTTCATGAATTGATTAAGCAATTCCATACTCATTGATTGTCACCTGTCCTTTCATTGCCATCAGCGTTCTGCTGATTTTTCTTTTCCTTATGTGCTTTGACTTTCTTTTTGATAAAGTAGACAGCTTCATGGATCATCATTCCGAGTCCAAAGAGAAGGTATCCCATTGTGGCGCCAAAGCAAACCGATAACATTAATTCTTGATAAGTTGTCATTTTTCACCTCGTTTTTCTAAGATGACTGGCAGCAGTTGTGCTACTGCCAGCCGGATTTATTATGTTGCAGATTAGCTTAAGAAATCGTCATCCTCTTCAGTAGCGAAATCATCCTCAGTTCTAGACTTCCCGCCAAGAGGTTCACCATCACGAATCTTCTGAAGGTTGTTAAGTCCGCATGCGATTCCACGATTACCGTTGGAAGTGAAAGCGTAAAGGTTGATAGAAGCACGACCGTACACGCCGCTGTAAACTTCGGAGCGATCAATGATCTGCTGACGATCTGCATCTACAATACCAGGGGCAGTAGCAGAGTTGGCGTTGATGAAGTAGCTGTCCTTGTAAGCTTCATCACCAGGACGCTCCTTGTCTCCGTCACGAAGAGGAGTCTTGATAACATCAAGTGCAGGACAAACCTTAGCGGTTCCCTTAAGCTTGGATTCACCTTCCTCGTAGGCTGCCTGGATTGCGGCTTTAATTTTGTTTACGGTTACGGTATCTGACTTTGGAATGATAAGAGAAACGCTGTACTTTGGTGCGGCTCCATTGATTGACTTAGGGTCCCACACGTTAGCGTATGACCGTCTTGTGTTTACTCCTGTAATAACTTTTGTAGGGTTTGCGATCTTAGACATAATATTTTCCTCCTGTTAATTGTCATTAAAATCATCTGCTGCAGTGTTCATTGCTGATCTTTTATCAGACTCAGGAACAAGAGCAGGTTTGCCTGGTGGCTTATAAACAAGCCCACCTAAAATCTCATCAAACTGCTTCTTTCCAAGCAGTGAGCTCATGGCAGTAATACCAAGAAGCTTCTTTTCATATGGATCGTATCCAGCGGTGGTTACCGCTTCTGCGACAGCGTCGTCGTCAGTGTATTTACGGTTGCTTCTGCCTTCTACGATTTTGAAACCATCATAGTGGGTTCCAGATTGTGCTTGTGTCAGTGTGTAATTTTTGATGTCATTTCCCCAGGTAATCAACTGGTCAATTCTTGGAAGAATTGCAGCAATCTCGAAATCATCAAGGGTAGCAGGCATCTCGAAATTGTACTTTACAAGTTCCAGGTTGGTTTCTGCGCGTTTTCTACAAGTAGCTTTTACTTTGCAGAACTGGCAGTGGTCACCAGCCTTAAATTCACCTTTGCCTTCATAAGCGAGGGCAGCGGTAGGTTTCAATACATCCTCAGCCCATTTAAGAAGATCATCTTTTCTGATGGAGCTGGTAGATACGTTTTCTCTTCGCTGCTGGAAGATTGTCATTTCGATAGTGCTGATGTCATACAAGTCATCGAATGCCTCTAAAGCACCGAGCGCATAGCACATCATCTGACTGTTACCTTCGGATTCCACAAGGACTCCAAGACCATGCTTGTAATCAATAATGTGGAGAACTTCATCTGCAATGATGACGCAGTCGCCAGTTCCGAATCCGTTCTCAACCCATCGAGAGAAGTCCAGTCTCTGCTCAATGAATACCATAGGGTCACTGCAGAACTTCTTGGAACGTTCGAATTGCTCCAGAACATAATCTCTGTATTCTTCCGCACAGTTTTGCATCTCACCACTGTAATAAGTAAGGTTTTCAGTTGGATCTTCTACATCACGTCCCAGCGCCATTTCTACTAAGTAGGCACAAAGCTCATGACAGTCGGTACCTTCCTGCGCATAATGAGAGGACTCATCTTTGATTCCTTCGCAGAGCTTTGCAGAAGGTGGACAGTTGATCCATCGATGCGAAGCTGATGCGGAGAGGAATGCGTGCTTAGCCATTTGCAAGTACCTCGGCCTCAGCCACTAAAGCAGGATAATCTTCCTCTTTCACATCACTCAGGCGACTAGCACCATATTTTGTTAAGAGGGCCTTTGCTTCAGTTTTCTTACCCTTACCAGCAAGTGAAGCCGTGATTCCACGTACTTCCTGGAAGGAGTATTTCTTAACTTCAGCTTCCTGTGCAGGTGCTTCTTTCTTTTTGGTTTTTGTTTCAACCTTGCTCATTTCAGGAGCAGTTTCTGAGAACATTTCTTTTAATGCAGTAGCTGCATCAATCATTTTCTGTCCAGTGGTGATCATCTCATCAAGGACAAGATCTAAATTCGACATCTTACTCATTTTCAGTTTCCTCACTTTCTCTTTGATTTTCAGTAGATTGTCTTAGTTTGGCTGCCAGTCTTTTTGCTACGACGCTGATGGCAATGAGCGTGTCAATAAGCTCTTCATTAACTGCATCAATAGGACTGGCAGAATCTCTTGTGTTTGTCATCGTCTTAACCTCGCTTTCCGATTGGCTTTCTGCCTTTCTAACTTCCTAAGGGGATTCGAGGGAGTGGATTCCGGATTTTTTGAAAACTTTTTAAATTTTCTTTTTGACTGGTGCCTCATGCCCTTCTAACTACCTAAGGGAAAGTGCGAGATGAAATTCTGGGTTTTGTGAAAATAAAAATGTCAGGCTGTTTCGCTTATATAAGGAAGCGATTCGTGCCGACATATTTTTTTTGGAATTTTATGAAATGGGCCGGAATCTGGGTGGCCAATTCCCCTTAGGAAGTTGAAGAAGGTAAAACTTCTAACTTTTAACGAAAGGAGAGTGAGAGCCATGAGCGTATTTGGACGTAATCAAGAAGGTTATCCTGATCCGACTGCAGCTGAAGCAATCGTGAAGGCAAGTAAGAAGAAGTATCTGTCGCTTGTCTACATCTGCTCTAAGTATTCCGGTGATGTTGTTACCAATACAGAAGCAGCAAAACGGTACAGCCGATTCGCAGTGGGCCAGGATGCCATACCACTCGCGCCGCATTTACTGCTTCCTCTTTATATGAAAGAAGAGTCAGAACGAGAGTTGGCCATGTTTATGGATATGGTGCTGCTTGGAAGGTGTGACGAGCTGTGGGTATTTGGTGGAGAAGCTAGTGCAGGCATGTGCGCTGAGATAGCAAAAGCCAAGAGACACGGGAAGAAAATCAGATATTTCGATAGTTTGTGTAACGAAACAAACAGAGCTCTGGAGATTGGGCCAGAGAGATTGCAGGAGGAACGTTAAATATGAATTTTGTTATTTACACAGCCGACTGCACCGGGAATAAAGCTAACTGCGACTACCCACACAGGGTGGAAGTAGATAGTGCTGATGTTCTCCAGGAAGCAGTCAAAAAAGATCATGTTTGCGCTGAGTATAAAGGTAACTACAGAAGCAAGGACAATTTCGTGACTTCGAATGCCATCGTCATGGATGTGGATAACGATCACACGGATGAACCATTGGAGTTCATTACAGAAGCCAAGATGGATGAGATGTTTCCAGACATCGATTATTGTCTGGTACCGAGTCGACATCACATGTTGCCAAAGGGATCACATCCAGCAGCACCTAGATTCCATGTGATTTTTCCAGTGGAAGCAATTAATAACGCAGATGAGTATGCAAAGGTAAAGGAAGTTCTTTATAAGAAGTACCCGTTCTTCGATGGAAATGTACTGGACGCTGCAAAATTCTTATTTGGTTGCGATGTATCGGAAGTTACGTGGCATGAAGGTTGGATGAGCATTATGGACGATTTGTCTGACGGAGACTTGGTAATGGGTGCTCCGGAGGAGGACGAGGAGTTTGATGCTCCGGCACATTCGGGTCCAATTTTAGAAGGAAGTCGTAATAAGACACTGAACCATTACGCATATAGAGACTTGTGTTTTATTGTCCAAACTAGGATAAAAGCTGGCTGATTGGTAAATGGTATTCGTAATATTGCAGAAGAGATTGTGTTAAAAGAATTGGTGTATATCTAAAGCGTGGAAAGCTCCTTCGGGAATTTTTGGCTGTTTATAAGATAAATTTTGTTGGAGATTTATTATAAAACATTACTTTACAAGAAGAATAAAAAAGCATATAATTCTTTTATAATATATTTAATAAAAGAGGGTAAGAAAACGGAAAATAAAGATAAAAAAAATATAACAAGAAAAAAAATAATTAATTATGTGCTAAACAATCATGTTACATCCAAGGCGGGAATCGCAAAAGAGTTAAACTTGAGTATGCCGACTGTGTTAGCAAATGTGAATGACTTGTTAGAAAAAAGGGTGTTGGAAGAAACTGGGGAATATGCTTCAACCGGTGGAAGGAAGGCAAAAAGTATAGGGATTAATAAGTCATACTGTCATGCAATGGGAATTTTGATTACAGCGAATCATATAGAAATGGTATTAGTAAATCTTGGAGATGAGATTATAAAAAAAGATCGCATCCGTTTAAAATTTACGGCAGAATTATCCTATTGTACAGAGGTGGCACAAAAGGTCAAAACTTTTCTTGAAGGCGAATTAGCGAAGGATACGCTACTTGGGATTGGAGTGGCGATTCCAGGAATTATTGATCAGAAAGAACGGATCGTTTTAAAATCCCATGCTTTAGGTATAGAGAATTATAGTCTGCGCTTTTTAGAGCAGGCTCTGGAAATTCCAGTATATTTTGAAAACGATGCTAATGCTGCAATGCTTGCAGAAAAAAAGCAAAAGTATCCAAATGCGATATATCTGTCTTTAAACCACACCTTAGGAGGTGCATTCTGCATAGATGGAAAGCTGTTTCGAGGGCAAAACCAGAAAGCAGGGGAGTTTGGTCACATGATACTCGTTCCCGGTGGAAGAAAGTGTTATTGTGGTAAATCAGGATGTGCAGATGCATATTGTGCTGCAAGTGTACTGACACAAGATAACAGGCAGTCACTGGATGCATTTATGGAAAAAATTGAAAGTGGTGATGAAAAAAATTTGCAGATATGGAATGAGTATCTGGATCATCTTGCTGTTTTGATATCAAATCTGCGGATGGCATATGATATGGATATCATACTAGGAGGTGATGTGGGAGGTGTATTGTCAGATTATATGATACCACTGGGAGAAAAAGTGATGGCATATAATGGCTTTGAGCATGATGTTTCATACTTGAAAAATTGTTCGTATAAGAAAGAAGCGTCGGCTGTTGGAGCCGCGAAATACTTTTTTACAAAACATATGGTAGAATTGTAAATTTTTTGAACGAAGATAAGCAGTACACCGCATCTGGTGCGTAGGGTAAGGGGATGTTTAGTCTGTTGGAGTTAAAAGCGCCCACTGACAGGTTGCAAAGCGAATCCGGATGTCCGCTTTATATGTGTGAAAAACGAGAAGTTGTGTAAAATTAAAAAAAGATATTATAGTAAAAAACGGAAAGAAAACAGTAACTACGGTTTCCTTTCCGTTTTTTCGCGTGTTAATTGTGAAAAATATACAAAAAATATATTTTGAAATTATGAAATATATAAAAATATGAAAAAACATATTGACAAATCGTGTTTACAGGGCAATAATGTAATTACTTTAATAAAACATTTTATAAAAGATTATATAAAAAGAAAAAAGGAGAGATGGGATATGTTGCAGCAGGTAATGACAGAGCCAGGTAAAATTGAGTTTCATGAGGTTCCGGTACCGGAAATCAGTGACAGGGAAGTGCTTATAAAGATTATGAAAATAGGAATCTGCGGATCTGATATCCATGTGTATCATGGGGAACACCCGTTTACAAGCTATCCTGTAACCCAGGGACATGAGGTTTCAGGCGAGGTGGTGAAGGCTGGCCGGGCAGTGACCGGGTTAAAGCCAGGGCAGAAGGTGACTATCCAGCCCCAGGTGGTGTGCGGCCAATGCTACCCATGCCGCCATGGCAAATATAATCTGTGCGAGGATCTGAAGGTGATGGGTTTCCAGACTACGGGTGTCGCATCCCACTATTTTGCCGTGGATGCCGCAAAGGTAACCCTGCTTCCCGATGACATGAGCTATGATGAGGGGGCTATGATAGAGCCTCTGGCTGTTGTGGTCCACGCCGTG
>ENA-OPTX01000713-OPTX01000713.1-human-gut-metagenome-genome-assembly--contig:-NODE-713-length-16315-cov-3.238561_pt1 | contig 16315 bp, 14 predicted proteins | sample MGYA00241465_ERZ501922 | MGnify/ENA primary metagenome ERZ501922 (study PRJEB25962, sample SAMEA2042399) | human gut metagenome | biome: human gut; feature: human-associated habitat; material: faeces...
CGCATCCAAAAGTCTTGAATTTTACATCCTGGATGATCTGATTTTCATCGATATCCAGATAAATTCTCATGATATCTCCACATTTTGCGTTTCCTACTGTACCTACTCCGCTCGCATTCTCAATTTCCCCTACATTTCTCGGGTGCTGAAAATGATCCATTACCTTTTCTGTATACATTCTGACTTTCCTCCATTAATCTCTGATTTTACCGTTTATTTTTATCCTCTATTCTTATCTTTTATTGTCCTGATCTTTAACTCTTATTTCTGCTTTTTCATAAAGTCTTCATACAGTGGAGACATACTGCGAAGATGTGCCACAATCTCTTTCAGATTGTCAATCGTATAATCAATCTCTTCTTTTGTTGTCTCTTCGCTCAACGTCAGTCTTAACGATCCATGTGCGATTTCGTGTGGCAAACCGATTGCCAAAAGAACATGCGAAGGATCCAAAGACCCTGATGTACAGGCTGATCCACTGGAACCGCAAATTCCTTTCATATCGAGCATAATCAAAAGCGATTCCCCTTCAATAAACTGAAAACTGAAATTTGCATTGTTCGGAAGGCGATCTGTTCTATGTCCATTCAGCCTGCAGTACGGAATCTCTGCAAGCACACGTTCAATCAAATGATCTCTCAATTCAATCTCTTTCGATGTACGCTCTTTCATTGTGCGCACCGCTCTTTCAACCGCTGTTCCAAGTCCGATAATTCCAGGTACGTTCTCTGTTCCTGCACGACGTTTTCTTTCCTGTGCTCCTCCGTGCACAAAAGAACGGATCTTTACTCCTTTTCGGATATACAAAAATCCAATCCCTTTTGGACCGTTTAACTTATGTCCACTTGCGCTCAGCATATCAACGTGACATTCGTCTACATTAATCGGTACTTGCCCGAATGCCTGCACCGCATCTGTGTGGAATAAAATTCCGTGTTCATGTGCAATCTCACCGATCTCTTTGATTGGCTGAATCGTTCCAATCTCATTATTAGCATACATCACAGAAATTAAAATAGTCGTAGGTCTGATTGCAGCTTTCAGTTCTTCCAGTTTTACCACGCCATTCTCATCCACATCCAAATATGTCACTTCATATCCGTTTTTCTCCAGGTAATCGCCTGTGTGAAGAATTGCATGATGTTCAATCTTTGTTGTGATAATATGATTTCCTTTATTTTTGTAAGCCTCTGCTGTTGCTTTCAGCGCCCAGTTATCTGATTCGGAACCGCCTGCAGTAAAATAAATTTCATTTGCGTTTGCACCCAGTGCGTCTGCAATAATCTCGCGTTGTTTTGTAATCGCATCCTTATTCTTTGCTGCAAAACTGTAAACGCTGGATGGATTCCCATAATTTTCTGTAAAATACGGAAGCATCGCCTCTACTACTTCCGGTGCTGTTTTTGTTGTCGCCGCATTATCTAAATAAATAAGTCTGTCCATGTTCTTTCCTCCTAATTATTGCAATTTTTCTGTATGGTCAAATTCTGTTGAATCTGCTTACTTTCTTCTACGAGCTGCTTTAAATCAATCTCATCGACTGTTCGATTAATGCTTTCATTGATCTTCTTCCAAACATACTTTGTGACACAGCCTCCTGCTGCCTCGCATGATTCTTCTTCGTGAAAAGCCGCACACTCTACCGGCTCCAAATTTCCTTCCAACGCTCTTAATACATCTCCGACTGAAATCTCACTGACATCTTTCGCAAGCACATAGCCTCCGCCGGCTCCCCGTATGCTTTTAATCAATCCGGCTCTCTTCAGCAAAGCCATCAGCTGCTCCAAATATCGCTCGGATATGTCCTGTCTCGCCGAAATACTGCTGATTGGAACGGGCTCTATCTCACTATATTGAGCAATATCAATCAAAGCACGAAGACCGTAGCGCCCTTTTGTTGATATTTTCAAAACTTCACCTTCTTTGGTCTATTTAATTCCTAGTGAATTACTAGGGTTTATTTCTTTTGTAGAATATCACTCTCTTCAAGTTCTGTCAAGGGCATTCTGGGAATATGTTATAAAGACAAAAAATTCAGGAGAAGACATGTCTGAAAAACACACTATTTTGAAAGGTACATTCATTCTCACTGCCACTGGCTTTCTAAGCCGTTTCATTGGCTTTTTTTACCGTATGTTCTTAAGCCATACTTTCGGGGAGGAAAGCGTGGGACTCTACCAACTGATTTTCCCCATCTACGCACTTTGCTTTTCGCTCACCACAGCCGGAATCGAAGTTGCTCTTTCCCGGTGCGTCGCAAGAAAAGTAGCTCTTTCCAGACACAAAGAAGCAAGACAACTTTTGTATGTCGGGCTTTTCCTTTCCATTGCGCTCTCTACGGTCACCGCAGCTATATTACAGACAAATGCCTCTGCTTTTTCCATCTATATCCTTGGCGATATACGCTGTGAACCATTACTCATTGCGATCTCTTATTCGCTTCCTTTCGCATCTGTCCACAGTTGTATCTGCGGATACTATCTCGGGCGAAAGCAGACAAAAATTCCGGCACTCGCACAACTTATCGAACAAATTGCACGAGTCTTCAGTGTATATGTCATATATATGATTGCACTAAAAAAAGAGCAACCAGTCACAATACTGTTTGCGGTAATCGGTCTTGTCATTGGAGAAATCGTTTCTTCACTCTTTTGTATACAATGTTTTACATACGGAAAAGTCTTTGCCCGTATTCACTTTATCTTAAAAAACAATTTTTCTCACTTAAAAGAACTTCTAAAACTTTCCGTGCCTCTCACTGCCAACCGTATTCTTCTGAATATTTTACAGAGCATCGAGGCAATTTCCATTCCCATACGTTTACAACAGTATGGGTACACTTCCTCTGATGCACTCAGTGCCTATGGAGTTCTCACTGGAATGGCTTTGCCGTGTATTCTGTTTCCATCCGCAATTACAAACGCTGTCTCTACGATGCTTCTTCCTACAGTTACAGAGATTCAAACTTCAAACAACTGGAAACAGCTAAAGAAACTCATCCAAAAGGTTATACTTTATTGTTTTTCTCTTGGTTTTTTTTGCTGTATACTCTTTCTCCTATTCGGGAACTGGATTGGAACCATCTTATTCCACAGTCAGCTTGCCGGAAATTTTTTACTGACCCTTTCCTGGATTTGTCCATTTCTATATGCAAATTCTACGCTCATCAGTATCATAAACGGACTTGGAAATACAACAATCTCTTTTCTGATAAATACTTTTGGACTCTTCATACGCATTATCGGAGTGATTGTTTTTATCCCACAGATTGGATTGAATGGTTATCTTTGGGGACTCCTTGCAAGTCAACTTTCTGTCAGTATTCTAAGCATCCTGTATTTAAGCTGTCATTTAAAAAAACGAGAGTTTGCAACCTAAGGCAAACTCTCGTTTCACAATAATCCAATAACTAATTTCATTAATATGGGATTCGTATACACTTCTAAAATCATCCCAACAGCCATAGAAATTCCTGCTGCTGCCGTCTTTTTTATATTCCATCTCCCGTTCGGATATGTGTACAGATACCATAGCAGAATCACGTATGCGAACCCATAAAAAAGAATCTGCGGCAACATTCCCACAATACACAATAGAATTCCTTTCATTCCAAGAGAAATTACAGAAGAAACTGCTACAACGCCACCTGAAAAGCCTGTCCAGCCAATGCACAGTCCAACAACTGTTTTCTTCCATTTCATACATCCTAAAATACATATCACACAAAAAGGGACAAGTCTTGCTCGCAGGATATACCACAAATATTCTTCTGCCACAATATCGGTTTTAGCATATTGCTTCAAGAAACCGTCATCGAAAATTCCGCCCGACATAATATACCTGTCAGAAATCAAATTCGCATACAAAATACCAATTAAAAAACCACCCAGCAGAAACATTGCAAAAAATTGATTTTTACTTCTGTATGACCTCACATATCTACCTCCCGTCTTTCACACTTCAACTTAGGATATTTCATTATATGCAAGGTCCATCCGTTTATGCTTTTATTTTTACTGCATATGACATCAGCGAAGCAATCGTCTTAGAATCTTCAATCTCTCCAGAAAAAATTTTCTCTTTTAACTCCTCCATTGTGTAAGCCTCTACGTCAATCGACTCATCTTCATCTAAATTCTGCTTGGATGGTATCAAATTTTTTGCGACGTATACTTCCACTCTCTCATTACAAAACGCCACCGCTGTTCTCAATGTAATCAGCCATTCCAAATCTTCTGAGCGAAATCCCGTCTCCTCCTCCAATTCCCTTGCCGCACACTCTTTGCCGGGTTCCCCCTGTGTATCCAAAGCTCCGGCCGGAATCTCCAATGTATACCTGTCCAACGCATTTCGATACTGTCTTACCATCAAAATCTTTCCTTCTTTTGTAACAGGAATCACCGCAGCTGCACCTTTATGCTGCAGATAGTCCCATTTTGCAATATGTCCGTTCACCTCAACATGATCACAATACATATCCAATATCGTTCCTCTGTATTTCAGTTCTCGTTTAATCCTTTTTACTTTTTCACCCATCTCATATCCCTCCAATATATAGAAATTCCCATATATCAACTTGATATATGGGAATCGTTTTCATTTATTGTGACTATTTTGCATAGTCTGTAACACGTGATTCACGAATCACATTCACTTTAACCTGTCCAGGATATTCCAATTCAAACTCAATTTGTTTTGAAATATTTCTAGCCATCAGTACCATGTCTGCATCAGACACTTGTTCTGGAACTACCATGACACGAATCTCTCTACCTGCCTGAATAGCAAAAGATTTATCGACACCTTTAAATTGGTTGGCGATATCTTCTAATTGTTTTAATCTGTTTGTATATGTTTCCAATGTCTCTCTTCTTGCGCCAGGTCTTGCTGCAGAAATTGTATCTGCCGCCTGAACGATACATGCAATTAACGATTCCGGCTCTACATCACCATGATGCGCTTCTACCGCGTTAATCACAACCGGCGACTCTTTGTATTTTCTACAAAGATCCACACCAATCTGAATATGGGAGCCTTCCACATCGTGATCGATTGATTTTCCGATATCATGTAAAAGACCAGCTCTCTTCGCAACCCTGACATCCAAACCAATCTCACTTGCGAGAAGTCCGGATAACTGCGCTACTTCCATGGAATGCTTCAATGCATTCTGCCCATAGCTGGTTCTAAATTTCATTCTTCCTAACAGACGAATCAGTTCTGGATGAATACCATGTACTCCAACTTCTAAAGCTGCTGCCTCTCCCTCTTCACGAATCATCAATTCCACATCTTTTTGTGCTTTCTCTACCATTTCTTCAATTCTTGCGGGATGAATTCTTCCATCTACAATCAATCTCTCGAGAGCAATTCTCGCAACTTCTCTTCTGATCGGATCAAATCCTGATAAAACGACAGCTTCCGGAGTATCATCTATAATCAATTCTACTCCTGTCATTGTCTCGAGTGTACGAATGTTTCGTCCCTCTCTACCAATAATTCTTCCCTTCATCTCATCACTTGGAAGTTGTACAACCGAAATTGTAGTCTCCGCAACATGATCTGCCGCACACTTCTGAATCGCTGTTACGACATACTCTCTTGCCTTTTTGGCAGCTTCCTCTTTTGCCTGCGTTTCCAATTCTTTGATCATCCTCGCAGTGTCATGTTTGACATCATCTTCAACAGTTTTTAACAAATAATCCTTTGCTTGTTCGGAGGTTAATCCTGAGATTCTTTCTAGTTCCTGTACTCTTTGCTGATTAAGCTCTTCTACTTTCGCTTCACGCTGCTTAATTTGCTCTTCTCTCGCCGTAAAGTTTGCTTCACGCTGCTCAATTGCTTCTGATCTTTTGTCTAAAGCTTCTTCCTTGGATAACACTCTTTTCTCATAGCGTTGTAATTCAGATCGTCTTTCCTTTGTCTCTTTTTCGAGTTCATTCTTTGTCTTGATAGACTCTTCTTTTACTTCCAAGAGCGCTTCTTTTTTCGTTGTCTCAGCAGTTTTCAATGCATCATCAATAATTTCTCTCGCCCGAGTCTCCGCACTTCCGATCTTCGAATCTGCGTCTTTTGTCAGGCTTGAAATCGTCAGGAAACGAGTGATGACCGCTGCAACAATGAATGCAACTACAGCAATAATTATAGTAATTATTGTTGGCACAGGAGCACCTCCTTATTTAATTTTCATTGTACAAATACAACACTTAAATTTTATACTCTTTTCACAATTATGTCAAGTATTCCATTCAGAAACTTGTATTACTTGACGGATGTCCTCGTAACGGAAACCTTTTCTTAGCAGATACCCGCAAATCTTCGCTTTTTCTGCTTCTGTCGCCTTCTCTGCACAAAATCTCTTTTTTTCAAGAATTTTTTGAATTGCTCCCCGTTCCTCTTCCATCTCATAACACTCTTCCATGACTTTGTCAATCGTCTCTTTTGCGACACCTTTCTGACAGAGTGATGCATAAATTTCTTTTTTGCTCTTGCTGTTCTGTCTGCTGAGCACAAATCGCCTTGCATAATTTTCGTCTTCCACATATCCAAAGGATTTTACATAAGCCATCGCCTGTTCAATAATATCATCCGGATATAATCCCTGCTTTAATTTCGTGCGAAGTTGCGATTCTGTGCGATCCATGTCTGTCAACAGATGCATTGCCCGCAGCTTGGCACGTTTTAACACAATCTCACTGAGAATCTGACTGACCAGCCTCTCGTCCACCTCTGTGTCCTGCGCGATATGATATCGGGACAGCTCTCCTTTGTATAATACAAAGGCAAACTGTCCGTCTATGAATACCTTATACTTTGTCTTTGTCACTGGCTCAATCTTCGTGACATACATTCTATTCTTCCTCTTCCTTCTCTACGGAACCGTCCAAATGATAATGCGCTCTGATCTTCTCTTCCAACTCTTCCATAATTTCCGGATGCTGTCCAAGATATATCTTCGCATTCTCTCTTCCCTGTCCAATCTTATCTCCATTATAGGCATACCATGCCCCACTCTTATTCACAAGATCAAGTTTTGTTGCAAGATCCAGAATATCTCCTTCTTTGGAAATTCCCTTTCCAAACATGATATCAAATTCTGCTTCCTTGAACGGAGGTGCAATCTTATTCTTCACAATCTTGATACGTGTACGATTTCCCACCATCTCACCATTCTGTTTTAAAGTTTCAATCCTTCTGACATCCATACGCACGGAAGCATAGAATTTTAAAGCTCGTCCACCGGTTGTCGTCTCCGGATTTCCAAACATCACACCAACTTTCTCTCGAAGCTGGTTGATAAAAATCACAACACAGTTTGATTTGCTAATAACAGGAGTCAGCTTTCTGAGTGCCTGCGACATCAAACGCGCTTGCAGACCGACATGACTGTCTCCCATGTCTCCTTCTATCTCCTGTTTCGGAACAAGTGCTGCGACCGAGTCAATTACAATAATATCCATCGCGCCGGAGCGAACCATCGTCTCGGCAATCTCAAGTGCCTGATCTCCACTATCCGGCTGTGAAATGTATAATTCATCAATATTTACACCAATATTTTTTGCATAGACAGGATCAAGCGCATGCTCTGCATCAATAAATCCCGCAATTCCGCCTCTTTTTTGTACCTCTGCAATCATATGTAACGTAACCGTCGTCTTACCACTTGACTCAGGACCATATACCTCAATTACTCTTCCCTTCGGTACACCCCCAAGACCAAGTGCAATATCAAGACTTAAAGAACCTGTCGGCACCGTCTCCACAGAGACATTCGCCCCTGCAGCACCAAGCTTCATCACCGTACCTTTTCCAAAATCCTTCTCCAACTTTAAAATCGCTGCATCCAGCGCTTTTTGTTTATCTTCATTTGCCATATTACGTATCTCCTTCTTCACACCGCGAACTTATGTTCGTTTTTCTAATTAATATACTATTATACTTGTCTCAAAATGTCAATACTTTTATTCTCACCTCCTGCTTACAAATTTCCATGTGGGTAATTTCAGCGAATCTGCCAATGAATGTATATAATGAGCGAACGCTCTATTGAATGAACACTTTTAGAATATCATAATTCTCATCTTTGCACAAGAAAAGAATCCATTTTCAGGATTCTTTTCTTTCTCTATTTCCGGCTTCTAACGAATGTTTTTTGCTGATAACTACTTTTTCATCATAGCATGCAAATAACTGCTTTAACGTATCTTTCTCCATTTTGGGAGTCAGGACACTGACAATCGGGACGATGACAAGACCTGCTGCCATAGCAATTGCTCCCGCATTGATTGGTGATGAGATATATTGAAAGAACATATTAGATACTGTAATTCCAATTCCAGAAAAAAAGCTTGTCCACACCGCAGCCTTTGTGACTCCTTTCCAATACAACCCATATAAAAACGGAGCTAGAAATGCTCCAGCGAGCGCTCCCCAGGAGATGCCCATCAACTGCGCAATAAAAGTCGGTGGATCAAGTGCAAGCAGCACTGAAACGACAATAAAAAACACAATCAGAATCTGCATGGTAATAACTTGCTTTTTCTCACTCATATTTTTTATGATATTATCTTTCAGAAAGTCCAAAGTCAATGTTGAACTGGATGTTAGTACGAGTGAGGACAGTGTAGACATCGATGCCGACAGGACAAGCACGACGACAATTCCTATCAGAATATCAGGTAAAGAAGATAACATATGTGGAATAATGCTGTCAAACACAATCATTCCGGATTCATCGTATAATTCTTTTCCATCAAAACCTCCAAGAAAATAGCATCCTCCCGATACCACAATGGCGAAGATTGTCGAAATTACCGTTCCTGTATTAATCGATTTTTCATCTTTAATAGCATAAAATTTATGTATCATCTGGGGCAATCCCCAGGTTCCAAGAGAGGTCAGTACCACAACTCCCAAAAGGTTCATTGGATCTGGTCCGAAGAAGGATGTAAATGCACCAGGTTGTCCGGCTGTCAATGCCACATCACTTTCAATCTGTGCAAGCTTTCTAATCGCCTCTACAAATCCTCCCTGATTGTTTAACACTGCCACAATAACTGCTACAATCCCTATCAACATAATGATTCCCTGGATAAAGTCATTGATCGCAGTTGCCATATACCCTCCAAGAATTACATATATAGCGGTAAATGCTGCCATAGTCACTACACACCATGTATACGGGACATGAAATGCCATCTCAAACAAACGGGACAGACCGTTGTAAATGGATGCGGTATATGGAACCAAAAATACAAACACAATGACCGATGCCACAATCTTCAGACTCTTGCTCTGATATCTCTCACCAAAAAAATCCGGCATCGTCTTTGACCGTAAATGTTGACTCATAACCCTTGTCCTTCTCCCTAGCACAACCCAGGCCAAAAGACTTCCAAGAACTGCATTCCCAATTCCAATCCATGTGGATGCAATTCCGTATTTCCATCCAAACTGACCCGCATATCCGACAAATACAACCGCCGAAAAATAAGAAGTCCCATACGCAAATGCAGTGAGCCAGGGTCCAACGGAACGTCCACCCAGCACAAACGCGTCTACACTTTTTGTATGTCTCCGAGAATAAATCCCAACCACTGCCATCACTGCAAAAAAAATCACCAGCAGAATTACTTTTACACCCATCTTCTTCCCCCTTCTTTTAAATTAGCAGTTTAAAGTGTTACGCTTTAAACTGCTAAAGTTTCTTAATAATTAAAGAATAGCACACGCGAATATGGATGTCAACAAATAGTTTATTCTTTCATCTTTTCTACACGTTCCTGAATTGTTTTATTAAAATTTTCTACTTTTCTGCAGTATGGCTCACTCATATATTTAGAATGCAGCATAAAATCTGCCGTTGCCAGATTGTTTGCAATCGGAATATCATACACGACTGCAATTCGAAGCAAGGCTTTCACATCCGGATCATGTGGCTGTGCTTCTAATGGATCCCATAAAAAGATCATAAAATCAATCTGTCCTTCCACAATCTTTGCTCCGATCTGCTGATCTCCTCCAAGCGGTCCGCTGTTATAACCTTTTACAGGTAACCCTGTTTTTTCCGCAATCAGTCGGGATGTCGTTCCTGTTCCACATAAAAAGTGACTTTTTAAAATCTCCTTGTTCTGATCACACCACTCTACCAGCTCTTTCTTCTTTCCGTCATGAGCAACCAGTGCAATATGCTTTGCTTTTCCAATTTCAAATGTAACATAATTATCTTGTAACACAATGATCCCTTCTTTCTTTTAATCATATTGTTCCATGATGGCGAACCTTGACACTGTCAACAGTCCAATCACCACTGCCATTATCATACCATAAATTAAAATTACGAAAAAGGCAAAATTGAAATTCTGTAAGACAACTGCAACCACAGCAAGGAGCACTCCGATCCCTATAATTCCCCCTTGGACTCCCAATCGAACTAGCTGCTTTACTGTTTCTCCCAAAGAGTTTCTCAAAAACGAATCGATCAGTACCTTTGTATATAACTTAATTGCCTGAAGGAACACATAGATCAGCCAGCAGCTGACTATGTGAAACGGATGAACTTTCCATGCAATCCCAAGCGGAAGCACCAAAATCGCTCCATCAATCGCCGCTTTCACATGTTCCATCACAGTCGCGTACCACATTTTCTTTGCCGGAGAATCTGGGAGTAGAAACAGATACGGATTTTTCAATTCTTTATCCCATTTCCCAAGATATCCTCCTGTCAAAATGGCAAGATAGGCCACAATTCCCAAAAGAACTGCACTTTTTGATCCAAATTCCGAAACATCAATCACCTTTAAAAACAAAATATCCGCACCAATGCAAAACAATGTCATATATGAAAAGATAAACCATTTTTCTTTTTTATACTCCAATAACTGTCTGTAAAAAATAGCCTTTGCTCCGGACGCTTTATATTCGACTGAGGCTCTTTTGAATTTCTTCTTTTTGCCGATGGACATAACCATCTCACCATTATTTTTTCGCGCTTTCATCTCTGCATAATCATCCGCAAATTTTGCCGCATCTTCATAATATCCACCATTGCATTTCATTTTGACTGCCACTACAGCCATAACAATTACAGTCAAAAGATACAAACCACTGCATACAAGATTAAGAGTTGTAGGTCCAAGCAAAATCAGTCGAAAAACTGCAATATTCCATCCAATGATCGGCAGCATCTGCAATCCCGGAAAATCAATCAGATTGATAATACTTTCCAGCGAAAATCCTTTTGTTCGAAAATACCAAATTCCAAACAGCGTAATACCTGCAAGCAAAACGTAGATTCTGCGCGCAAGCATAACAGTCGTCTTTTGCGAAAATCGTTCATTGGCATATAAAACAATAATAATACTGCCTTCCAGTACCGACTCAACTCCTGCAAGAACTATAAACAGTGATACGATTTTCCAAAGCGGAAGATGAAACCCAAGAATTGCAGCAAGTACAAATGCCATACTCACAATTAAAGTCATCAAAAAATTATATCCTGCGCCATAGAGCAAGATTATTTTGGGGCGAATCGGCGCTGTAAAAATAAAATGTGCATGGCTTGGATAGAAAATAACACCTTTTCGTTTTGCATAAGTCGCAAAGTTAATAAAAAAATTGTAAAGTCCCCATACCGTCAATGCCGCCAGCAGCCAATATGGTGTTTGAAAATCTACTTTTACTAAAGCCGTAACTGAAACTGTGATCAAAAAAATAAAATAGGCTACCAAAACAATGCTAAGTATCAGGTTCACCGGCTTTTTCTTTAGCTGCTTTAATTTGTTGATCCATTTTCTTTTTGACATATACAATAATGCTTTCATTATTTTTCACCACCCGTCAATTCAAAGAACAGAGCATCGAGTTCTTTATCTCCAACTTCTTCTTTGCTGTAAGAACCAATAATATGGCCTTTTTCCATCACAAACATCACATCCCAAATATTCTCTACCATCTCCAGCATATGAGTACTGATCAATATCGTAACTCCGTTTTCTTTCAATTCTAAAATCACTTCTTTTAATTCTTTGATCGCTTTTGGATCGAGTCCAACCATCGGCTCATCTAAAAGAATCACCTGTGGCTTGATACACAGCGCACAGCAAATACTAACTTTCTGCATCATTCCTTTTGAAAGCTCATTCCCTAATTTGTCCTGTTTATCCTCCAACTCAAATCGTGTCAGAATTGCTTCCACCTCTTGGTCTGTTATGTTGCTGTCATATGCTTTTCTTACATACTCAATATGCTCTCTTACAGTCAATGCATCGAACATTGCCGGCAATTCCGGAACATAGGCGAAAATCTTTTTCGCCTCCATGCTATGTGCTTCCATCTTCTGAATTCCGATTCCACCTTCATACCTGAGCAAACCTGCAATACTTTTGATAATCGTAGATTTTCCTGCTCCGTTTGGTCCCAGCAAAATTCCTATCTTTCCCGTCGGCACCGTGAAACTGACATGATCCACCGCCAGATAATCACCATATTTTTTACTCAGTCCTTGTATCTCAAGCATCTTCATTCCTCCTCATCAAAAATAGTCTTGTATATCTGTACTATAGATTTAATACAATGATACACAAGACTATTCCGACTGTCAATATTTATTTTTCGTATTTCTCGATTACTTCTCCACGTTTTTTATAAATGCTGCCTGCAGGTACAAATTCTCTGACCATAGACAACGGATAAATATTTGTATGACTTCCCACAACTGTTCCCGGATTCAATACACTTCCACATCCCACTTCGACTTCATCGCCAAGCATGGCACCAAATTTCTTAAGTCCGGTCTCAATCGCTCCTTTTGGTGTCTTTACCGTCACCAATGTCTTATCCGATTTCACATTAGAAGTAATCGAGCCAGCCCCCATATGAGACTTATATCCAAGCACAGAGTCCCCTACATAATTATAATGTGGAACCTGAACTTTATTAAACAGAATTACATTCTTAAGCTCTGTAGAATTTCCTAACACAGCTCCTTCCCCAACAATTGCATTACCGCGGATAAACGCACAATGTCTCACTTCTGCGTCTTTCCCAATAATTGCCGGTCCATTGATGTAAGCTGTCGGCGCTACTGTCGCCGATTTTGCAATCCATACATTCTCACCGACTTTTTCATACTCCTCTTCCGATAACGTCTCTCCTAGTTCTAAAATAAAAGAACTGATTTTCGGAAGAACCTCCCATGGATAAGTCACTCCTTCAAAAATATCTCTCGCAATTGTCTCCTTCAAATTATAAAGTGATTTTACTGTTAATTGTTCCATTTCAATTTACCCCTTCTTTGTCTGTTTTTCTTTTTTATAAAATATTGCCGCCTTATCGTAACAGCCTCTCAGCTGATACTGATTACTCAACCGCAAAACACCTTGCGTACGACTGTTAATAAAATGTTCCAGCTTCATCATATACTCATCCGATGTAATCTCGCCGTCTGCCACATAGGTGAGTCCTTTTTCCCAACTTGCAGTAAGTTCCGGGTTCAAAAGTGAGCGGATTGAATGTTCCACTACATCAAAAACCATTTCTCCAAGCAGCGTCGGTGTAATGATCTGTGTTTTTTTATTTAACATCAAATATTTAATATGAATCAGCTTTTTCAGAATCTCTGCCCTGGTTGCACTCGTTCCGATACCACTTCCTTTAATCTGGGCGCGCAAATCCTCATCTTCAATGAGCTGCCCCGCATTCTCCATCGCAAGAATAATCGACCCCGAATTGTATCTCTTCGGTGGCGAAGTCTCTCCTTCTTTGATTGTCAATTCCTTTACCGGTAACACCGTTCCTTTTTTCACTGTCTGAAGCAGTTCAAAAAAGTTCATGTCCATGTCACTTTCCGAATCCTGTTTACCCGCATTTCCGGTCCCGACCACTTTCAGATATCCTTCCTCTGCCAAAACCTTGAAATTGGAGAAAAAGCTTTCCTCTTTGATCTTGGTTGTAATACTGACTTTCTGATAAACAGCCGGAGGATAGAAAATACTCAAAAACCTTCTGACAATCGTGTCGTATACCTGCCTTGCAGTATGTGATACACTATTCAATGCCTGCAGCCCCTGACCGGTCGGTATGATTGCATAGTGATCTGTGATCTGCTTGTCATTGACATACCTTGTTTTTTCTAAGCCTTTATGACTTCCAAACGCAACAATATCTTTCAGATAAGGAGATACCATATCATATTTGGACAGACCGTTCAGATTTTTGTGAATCTCTTTTGCCACTGCTGTCGAAAGCACTCTGGCATCCGTTCTCGGATACGTCACCAGTTTCTTTTCATACAGTTCCTGGACGATCCGAAGTGTCTCATCCGGACTGATCTTAAATCGTTTGGAACATTCATTCTGAAGCTCTGCCAGATTATAAAGGAGTGGCGGATTCTTTTTTTCTTTCTTTTTTTCAATTGCAGTGACTGTGCAAGTAAGCGGTTCTCCATCGCTTAAATAGGCAATCAGTTCTTCTGCCTTCACCTTCTCTTTAAAGCCATTTTCCTTATAAAGATCCAATGACTCAAAATATTTAGAACCCTTCACTGCCTTCCATTCACCATCAAAATTCTTTTCTTCCAGTGAAATGCTGCTGAGCACTCTGTAAAACGGCGTCTTTACAAATTCCCGAATTTCCCGCTCTCTTCTCACTATCATACCGAGTACGCATGTCATAACACGCCCGACAGAAAGGACTGTGTATTTGTGACCAAGATAATTTGAGATACTATTGCCGTATTTCAGCGTCAGAAGTCTAGAGAAATTAATTCCCATCAGGTAATCTTCTTTTGCCCGCAGATACGCTGATGCGGATAAGTTATCATATTCCTCCAGATCTTTCGCTTCACGGATTCCACGAAGAATCTCTTCTTCTGTCTGGGAATCAATCCACACACGTTTTCTTTTCTTTCCTTTCACCTCTGCCATCTGTTCCACCAGACGGTAAATATATTCCCCCTCACGCCCGGAGTCAGTGCACACATAAATCGTATCCACATCCTGTCGATTCAACACGCCACTCACAATTTGGAACTGCTTTTTTACGTTCGGAATCACCTCGTATTTGAACTCTTTTGGCATAAACGGCAACGTCTCAAGACTCCATCTTTTATATTTCTCATCATACACCTCCGGATAACTCATTGTCACAAGATGTCCAACACACCATGTGACAATCGCCTCATCAGATTCCAGATATCCGTCTTTTTTTCTCGTATTCAATTTTAATGCTTTTGCGAATTCCTGTGCCACGCTTGGCTTCTCCGCTATGTATACTGATTTTCCCATCCTGGTTTCCTTTCTCTGCCGTCAATGCCTCTCCCGTGGATAAAAAGAGAAACAAGGCAGGGAAGAACCTTCTTCCCCGCCAAATGTTATTTTTATTTATTTTGCTTTGATATATCCTTTTGCAGTCAGTGTCTCTGCACAGAGGATTGCACCACCTGCTGCGCCACGTACTGTGTTATGAGAAAGTCCGACAAATTTAAAATCGTATACACTGTCTTCTCTCAAACGTCCTACCGAAATTCCCATACCATTTTCAAAATTGACATCCAATTGTACCTGTGGACGATTATCTTCCTCTAAGTATTGAATAAACTGCTTCGGCGCACTTGGAAGCTCCAATTCCTGCGGCAGTCCCTTAAAGTTCACAAGCTTTTCAATCAGCTGCTCTTTCGTTGGCTTCTTTGCAAATCTCACAAATACAGCTGCTGTATGTCCGTCCAAAACCGGTACGCGGATACACTGAGTTGTAATTACCGGTCCATCCGCTTTTACAATCTCTCCATCAACTACTTTTCCCCAGATACGAAGTGGTTCTTGTTCACTTTTTTCTTCTTCACCACCGATAAACGGAATAATATTTTCTACCATCTCTGGCCAGTCTTTGAATGTCTTTCCTGCCCCTGAGATTGCCTGATATGTAGTTGCCACTACTTCTGTCGGCTCAAATTCTTTCCATGCTGTCAGAACCGGAGCATAGCTTTGAATCGAACAGTTTGGTTTTACCGCCACAAATCCTCTTTCTGTTCCAAGACGTTTTTTCTGAGCTTCTATTACTTCAAAATGTTCTGGATTAATCTCTGGAACTACCATCGGCACATCCTTTGTCCAACGGTGCGCACTATTGTTTGAAACAACCGGTGTCTCTGTCTTTGCATATGCATCTTCAATCGCTTTGATCTCTTCTTTTGTCATATCCACCGCACTGAACACAAAGTCAACATCTGCAGCCACTTTCTCTACTTCATTTACATTGGCAACAACTAATTTTTTCACTGCCTCCGGCATTGGTGTCTTCATTTTCCAACGATCCC
>ENA-OPTX01000714-OPTX01000714.1-human-gut-metagenome-genome-assembly--contig:-NODE-714-length-16270-cov-17.883318_pt1 | contig 16270 bp, 23 predicted proteins | sample MGYA00241465_ERZ501922 | MGnify/ENA primary metagenome ERZ501922 (study PRJEB25962, sample SAMEA2042399) | human gut metagenome | biome: human gut; feature: human-associated habitat; material: faeces...
CGGATGGTCCGCGTCATGCCGTCTGTTCGGGGCGCGCGCAGCGGATGTGCCTCCCGCGCCGCGAAGGACGCTTCCAGCAGATACCTGCCCTGCCGCAGCACAAGCCTGCGGGACGACGCCTCCACGATGCGCACGCCCCGGTAGGTGGCCAGCCGATATTCACGGCCGCGGTACACAACGGCACAGATGCACCCTGTAAAGGAGCGTCCGCAGAACGGGATATGCGCGACAGAGGCCATCACGCTGCACGGCTGCGCAAAATCGTTGCACTGTACCCACAGGTAGTCCCGTGGAAAGGCGCTGCCCCGGTCGCCCTCAATGTATCCGGTCCCGCCCGTCAGGTCGATGAATCGGCCGTCCACCGTGAACCCGCCCGCCAGCGTGTGCGCCATGCTGTATACGCTGTGGCTGCACTGCATCGGCAGAAAGCGGAACGGCCCCATGATGTCCGTCCTGAGCGGCGACAGCGTAAATTTTAAAATATATGTTGACAACTAAATCTATATATGTTATAATGAATATAGATAAGAGAGGTAATCAAAAAAGGAGGATAACAGTTATGGCAAGTAGAGAATTAGAATTAGTAAGAAAAATGGAAGCACAAGAATGGTTAAAATTACGCAGAGCATCTGAACTGTATGAAAGTGGTGACAGAAGATTTTTAAGACTTAGAGCAAGATGGTCCGCAATATCAGATGTGCTTGATGAGTTAGAAGAAATGGAGGAAAAATAAAATGACAAAGAAAACAGAAACTTTAATAAACATGTACTACAAAGTATTAGAACTTCACCAATCAGATTCAACCTCAAACAAAGCAAATATTCGAATGATGTATAACGCAAAATTTAGTTGCATGTCTGATTTACAACTTTTGACACATGAAGAGTATGTAGAATGCCTAAAGAAAACAAACGAAATATTGGAAGGAGGTGAAGCTTAATGTACAAATTAGGGTTAAAGTTTAAAGGAGAATGGAGTTACATTAAAGTAAAAACAGATGAAGCATTAATTAGAGAGATAAGGAATAACCTCACAATAGCTCAAAAAATATCAATTGGTAAAATTAAGGAGGAAAGCAAGTAATGGACAAATACAAATATGTTATTGAATTAATAGATATTAGGATAAGAATGTTAAGTGATGAATCAAAAATTTATAATAATTCTAGGGATATTGCAATAAATGCGCAAATTCAAGAATTAAAATATTTAAAAAGTATATTGGAATATGAAATTGGTAATTTGGAGGTAAAATAATGAACAAATCACAGCAATTTATATTATCAGAACACCTTGAAGAGATTAAAGATGCAGCTCAGTTCGTATCATTTTTGGTAACTAAAAGAGAAGATAATTTACTGGATGATGAAATAGCAGAGTTGTTTACTATAGCTGTTATTCTTGATGATGTAATATACAGAATTGAAAAAATTATCCAAAACTAGAAAATATTTACAATTTGTTCATACTTTGTTCACAATTAACTGTTATAATATAAGAGTAGTAAGGAAGAGATAAGCAAGGGAGGTGAGAAAATGTTAAAAGAAATGTATGCACAGTTCATAGCATCTGGTTCAGTCACATGTGAAAGTCGTTACATGTTAGAAGGAACTTATTACATCTTTACCTTAGTCGGAACAGATATGGTAATGGAAGTATTCACAGACTCACCTTCCTTGTGTTCAGATAATGTACTATCTATTATGATAGAAATAGAACTTATTAAAATAGAATGGATTAAATTCAGCAGGAGGAAGTGAAGATGAAAGAGGAAATTTTATTAGAGATTATGCATTATGCAAAAAGATTAGATGATGTTACGGACGACGAAATATTAAAAGTTTGTAATATGAAAGGATATCTTGACTGCTTATTAGCGCAGTGTTTAATCAATGACAAGGAATATCGGAAATTTATCAAAGGTTTATCATAATTAAAAGCGTCGTCATTTAATAGTGTGCAAGGTAGGTGCAATTCCTACACGACGCGTTTGGGCAAAATAAAATCTACAGTGCAAGCCCTAAGAAAAAATATCTTATAAAAAGAAAAGGAGAAACAAACATGAAGAAGGAAAAATTAATCACAAGGACATTCGTAATCACACAGGCAACGGTTATGGCATTAAACATTGAAACAGCCGAGCCTAGCACAGAGACTTATGAAATGCTGGGAATTTACAAAACAGATGAGGAATTGCTAAAGGCAGTGAAAGAACTTTATGACACAGACACAGAGAAAGTAGTGGCAATTACAGCTAAAACAGAAATTGAAGAACTTAGAGGAATTTCAGAATCACTGTTCTTACAGCATTCCATCGTTCTTCCGGCAAGAGAGAAAAAAGAAGCATAAGCACAAAAACTAAAATCATATCAAATAAAAAGGAGATAATATCATGAAAATCACATTTAAAAGCAGAGAGTTTACACCAGCAGAGACTTACTTAATGACAAAATCACCTTCTATCATTTCCGCCAAAGATTTAGAAGATGGATACACATTAAACGCAGATGGTTATCTTGAGTATGAAGACGAAAACGCAAAAGGAGAAACATCTTACATGATGTCCATTATTGGTACGGATGGATTCGGAGATAAAGTTGTTATTAGCACACAGTCAGCAACATTTAAACGTAACTTTGAAGACATAGCAGGAATCTTCGGTGATGAACCATTTACCATTAAAAAGATTTCTGGAACTACAAAAGCGGGCCGCCCATACGTAAACTGTGATTTAGCACAGTAAATTTAAACGGTACTTATAATTGATACATAGTAATAACTTCCCTAGTCAATAACGTAATCAGGACTCCGTCGCTTCGCGACACCTCATTGCAAACAATGGCTAGGGAAGAATTTTATCAATAAAGGGGTGTATAAATGGCAAAGCGAAAATTAACACCAATTCAACAGCAATACAGAAAAGAACGCCGTCGTATCCAAAACGCAATTAAGCGTTTAGAGAAGCAAGGATACGTTTTACCTGATGACTTACTTCCTTCGGTACCTAAGAAGGTAACGCAAGCTTCTATCAACAGGCTGAAGAAGATAACCACAGAAGCAATATATAAGAAGTCGGTAAGGCTTGACGTTGAAACAGGAGAGATAACACCGGGTATTGTAGCAAGAGACAAGGCAAGAAGCCAGAGAGCAAAAGAAGCAGCGAGAAGAAGGTCATTTAAGCAAGAATATGCATCACCACAGGTTTATACTGAACCGCCAAAATACACAACCTTCCCATCAGGTGCAGATATCATTATCAACAACTTCCGTTCTGATGTAATAGGAAGATTTCCTGAATCAGCAGGACCTATATTAAATAGATGGCTTGACGGTTTACTTTCACAACAGGACAAAGAAGATGTAGCAAACATGTTAGAAACAGCGGCGGCAAATGGAGTAGTAATCGATTATAAGGTGGCATACAATACAGAATCACTAATGGGAGCAATTGCAGATTTTATGGATTATCTTGATACAACGTCAGGGTTTAAGCAAGACTTGATGGATACCCTAGAATTTGAGGAAGATTGGGAATTTCCTGATTAATGAAAATTAAGAAGTATCGATACTTCGCAAGCGACTTTGAAACCACAGTATACAAAGGTCAGACCTACACAGAAGTGTGGGCTTCTGCATCAGTCGAATTAAATACAGAAGACGTTCATATCTTTCATTCTATAGGTGAACAGTTACAATATTTCATTTCCTTGAAGCATAACGTCATTGTTTATTTTCATAACCTAAAGTTCGACGGAAATTTCTGGCTATCATATCTAACCGTTGATTTAGGGCTTAAGCAAGCTTACGAAGTATTAAAAGATGGTGATTTCCCTATAGTGAAGTGGAAGTATGAAAAAGACATGGAGAACAATACTTTCAAGTATGCGATATCTGATATGGGCCAATGGTACACAATCATAATAAAGATAAACAATGTTTTCATCGAGATACGAGATTCATTGAAATTACTACCATTTTCGGTTAAGCGAATAGGTGAAAGTTTTGGAACGAAGCATAAGAAACTAGAAATGGAATATGAAGGTTTTCGATATGCAGGATGCGAGATAACAGAAGAAGAAAAGAAGTACATAGCAAACGATGTTCTAGTGGTAAAAGAAGCATTAGAGATTATGTTCGAAGAAGGCCACAACAAGCTTACGATTGGTTCTTGTTGTTTGGCGGAGTTCAAGAAAACAATTGACAAAGAAGACTACAACAATTTCTTTCCTAACCTTTATGAAATACCCTACGAAGATAAAACGGTAGGTGATTACATCAGGCGGTCATATCGTGGAGGTTGGTGTTATCTACTAAAAGGGAAAGAAAAGAAGATATATAACAACGGATGTACATTGGATGTAAATTCGCTTTATCCCAGTATGATGCATAGTATGTCTGGCAACCGATATCCTGTTGGCAAACCACATTTCTGGAAAGGATATATACCAGAAGAAGCGATAGCATGGAATCGGTATTACTTCGTAAGGATTAAGACAAGATTTTATCTAAAGAAAGACAAATTACCCTTTGTGCAGATTAAGCATTCACTTCTATACAAAGGAACTGAAATGCTTGAGACATCCGATGTGATAGACCCGGATACAGGGGAGTATTTTCCTTATTATACAAGAGGGAATGAAGTAAAAGACACAAGGGTTGAAATGGTTTTAACCATGACGGACTATGAGCTGTTGAAAGAGCATTATGAGCTGGTTGATTTTGAAGTTATAGACGGATGTTGGTTCTTTTCAGAAATTGGTTTGTTTGACCCATATATTGATAAGTATGCGGCTATAAAGATGACATCAAAGGGGGCAAAAAGAGAATTAGCAAAACTATTTCTAAATAACTTATACGGAAAGTTAGCCAGCAGTACAGATAGTAGCTTTAAGGTAGCATATGTAAAGGCGGATGGTTCACTTGGATTCTATACAGTGTCAGAACACGATAAAGCCCCCGGGTATATTCCGTGCGGAAGTGCCATTACAAGCTATGCTAGGAATTTTACTATTCGCGCGGCGCAAGCAAACTATGAACATTTTATTTATTCAGATACAGATTCGATTCATTGCAACATGAATCCAATGGATGTAAAAGGTGTTAAGCTTGATTCATCAAAATTCTGTTGTTGGAAACCGGAATCCCAATGGGATGAAGCATTTTTTGTGCGACAGAAAACATATGTGGAGCATATAACACACGAGAACCTGAAACCTGTTGAAACACCATATTATGATATCAAGTGTGCTGGAATGCCACAGAAGTGTAAGAACCTGTTCGAATGGTCAATGTCTGAGGAGTTGCCAGAGGGTGTGAAACTGAGTGAGGAAGAGGAGGAATTTGTTAAATGCAGAAGGGAATTAAAAGATTTTACAATTGGCTTAGAGGTTCCGGGGAAATTAAGGCCGAAGCGAATGAAGGGCGGTGTATTACTTGTGAACACTACATACAAGATGAAGTGAAAGCTTGTAATTATTATCATCACTACAATACCGATAATATTTCTGTTAAGTATGAAAATTCTTTGCGTACGAATGAAGCTTTAAGAAAGCAAATTAAAATACTTGAAAATGATATTGATAAATTGTCATCGAATTTGTCATCGAATTATGTTAGAGAACAAAACACGAATTTTAGGATTGCAGAGTTAAGACAGCAAGTAAACGAATTAAAAATTGAGAATACAAGGGTTAGAAATTATATAAAATCTTATAATATGAGCTTATATGAAGCAATTTATGAAATGGGAGACTGATTATAATTTTTAAGAGGGAGAATAATCTCCCTCTATTTTTATATCTTTACACATGATATCTCAGCGCGCCCTGTAAAAACGAAAAGTTGGTAGGGCGGTTTCTTCCACCCGTACAGCCCCCTACTCCCTCACTGAAATTGACATGTGGAGATACCTATAATGATGTTTCACGTGAAACATTAATAGGATAAAGCTTTTAAAATTGCTTCTTTACACCGAAGGTCTTTAAAACGAAAGCATCCCTTTTCAAAATAATCCCGTAATGTTTGCAAGAATATATCGTTCCGCTTAAGCATGACATAGTTTATTTCATGGTCATCAGTTGTGACCGTTATCTTCAATCGGAAAGTATTATCAGGCTTGTCGTCCATATAGATAAAACCTTGCTCCAGATATTCGCGGATTCCGTAATTAACCCCGTTGTATCGTATTGTGCATAAGTATCTGCCACTACCGAAAGGCCGTTCAATAAAAGCCTTGTTGTCATTAAGATAAACAGACATTGAAGAATAGGCAACATAATCATTTTTAGCGAATGCCCGGTTAAATGCGCTTTCCTTTTGTGCTTCAGATGCTGTCTTATTAAATCCTTGTTCCAAAACAAATCCATCACCCCGTAAAAACTTTGTGCCTTCCTTTAGTCTGTTTGAAATACCCAGTTCAATGTAATACGGATTAATGATAGTAACCGGATTTCCTATCATGTACACAGGTAGGTATCTTGCCATTTCTCCGTTACCTCTTGCCACACTGGTGTGCAGAGAAATGAACTTACGTATTTCATCGGAACAGTATCGGTTGGATTCACTCTGAAATTCATCCAAAATCATGTGCTGTGTATCACTGAACAGATGGGAATATTTTTTAAGCTGGTCAGCACTGTTAAGTGAAACGGCATAACCGCATGATGTTTCATCAAGAAAGAGTTCGTGGAAGATGCCAGATGCTCTTCTTTTTGACTCCATAATCTGACCGGGATAGAAGATTGCTTCAAGGTCTTTAAAGAATTTGTCGGCCACATCGTCAAGCTCATAGTTATACCGATAAACAAGCATGAATTTTTCACCATACTTCTTGAAACGGTTCACAACATAGTTATTAAAAAAAGTTGTCTTACCAGCACTTCGGTTGGACGTGCAAATATATATTTCGGGCTTCTTCCCGTTTAAGTCTCGCATCGACAATAGTCGGTTTCCATCATAAAATTCAGACAATTCAGACAATTCCTCCTTTCCATCTGTTCTATAATAATTATAACATAGTTCTTGACTTTTGTCAACTAAAGTGTTATAATTAGTACAGAAGGGAGGGTTTAGTACATTGCCAGATACAATTATTAATGCGGTACAATCGTTAGGAGTCGCAGTTGTATTGTGTTTATTAATGGCTTACTTTGTTAAGTATATGTTCGATAAATTTATGGCTCAGAGAGACGCAGACTCGCAGTTATACAACGAACAGATTTCAGCTTTAAAGGATGCCATAAATAATAACACTATCGTAATGACAAAAATTTTGGCAGCACTTGATGTAAAGGAGACATAGTTATGACATGCACAGCAATTAATATGCCCGAGACAGTCAGTGTAGCGTTATTAGTTATAGCTGGACAGTTCGGGAACGGAGAAGACCGGAAAATGAAGCTGGAAAAAGCTGGATACAACTATGCCCAGGTGCAAAAATGTGTAAATGAACTTCTTCCTATTCTAACGAAATACGGAGGTAAATGAAATGCCAGCAAACATACAGATAGCGTACAATTGGGCTGTTGAAACCTGTGCGAAGCCAAACGTGGGATATTCCCAGCAGTTCCGTAATCAGGTCACAGTAAACGGAATCACGTATTATGATTGTTCATCTTTTGTCTGGTATGCATTAATCGCCGGAGGGTTTGACATGGTGGGTGAATGGGGAACATGGCCGTTCACCACCGGGACTATGGGAAGTGTTCTTAAGAAAATGGGCTTCACAAAATATCCTGCCAATGTAGATTGGAAACCAGCAGACATATTAATCAAAACAGGGCACACAGAAATGGCATTCGACCGAACAAGAAGCATGGGCGCCCATACCAGCAAAGTCCCATTGGATGAACAAGTTTCTATCAATGCAAACGATTCAACTGGGAATGGCTGGTTTGAATTATACCGCTGGGAAAACGGTGCTGATAATGACTGGATTAAAGGGAATAAGTACCTTACAATTGGCGAGATGCAGAACAATGCATCAATTATCTATCCATACCTTTTAAATAAAGGGTGGACAAAAGAAGCCATATCCGGCATGATGGGGAACTTACAGAAGGAATCAACAGTCAATCCGGGAATCTGGCAGAATTTGACACCGGGAACTGGTGGTTATGGATTAGCCCAATGGACTCCCGCCACCAACTGGACAAATTGGGCCGACACCCACGGTTATGCGCATGACGACGGTTATGGTCAGCTAGAATGGCTTGACACAGAAACCATTCCTTTTGGCCAATGGATTCCAACAGCACAGTATCCCGAAACATTCACGGAATTCAAAGCAAGTACACAGACACCAGAATATCTAGCAGATTGTTTTTTAAAGAACTTCGAAAGACCGGGTACGATTGACCAACCAGACAGACAGGAAATGGCACGGTACTGGTATGACTGGTGGAACAACGATTATGTGCCACCGCCTAATCCCCCTTCGAATGGCGGAGAGTGGTCAAGGAAATTACCAATATGGTTTTATATGAAGAGAAAGGAGATTATTTGATGCCGTATTTAAACAAAGATGAATTTATGGCAAGAATCAAGGAAAGAATCGGTGAAGACATGTCAGACGACGCGGTAAGTTTCATCGAGGATGCCAGTGATACGTACGATGAATTAATCAGACGTTCCAGTGACACCGAAGACTGGAAAACAAAGTACGAAGAAAATGACGCACAATGGCGGCAGAAATACCGTGAACGTTTCTTCACATCCAGTGAAGAGATTAAGGAAGAGCAGGAAGAAAACGTGAAGGACGACGGAGAACCACGTTCCTTCGAAGACTTGTTTGAAGAAAGAGAGGGCTAATAAATGGCTACTATTCCAAAAATTAAAACCCTGACGAATACCAGCGTGGATGTACTAAACGTTATCAGGGAAAATGCAACACAGAACTACAGGGACTATGTTCCGAAAGCTACACCGAATGCTGATTCTATCCGTGAAATTGGTGCCATTATTATGGATTACCCAGCTTTACAGAACGAATTCTTATCAGCACTTGTTAACCGTATTGGTCGTGTGATGATTACGTCTAAAATGTATGACAACCCGTGGAGAATGTTCAAAAAGGGTATGCTGGATTTTGGCGAAACGATTGAAGAGATTTTCGTTAACATGGCGAAACCATTCCAGTTTGACCCAGCGGTGGCAGAATCCGAGGTATTTAAACGTGAAATTCCGGATGTAAGGGCCGCTTTTCATATTCTTAACTATAAGAAATTTTATAAAGCAACTGTACAGAACGACAGCTTACGACAGGCATTCCTTTCATGGCAGGGAATTACAGACCTAATTGCTAAGATTGTGGATGCAATGTACACCGGTGCGAATTATGATGAATTCATTACTATGAAATACATGCTGGCAAGGCACATTCTGGATGGCCATATGTACCCAACAACTATTCCAGAAGTGGAGACAGCTAACATGAAAGCAATTACCACAGCAATTAAAGGTGTCTCAAATGAGTACGAGTTCCAGAGCAATAAGTATAACCTTGCTGGCGTTTATACCCACACAATGAAACGTGACCAGTATCTTTTACTGAATGCTAAGTTTGACGCGGCTATGGACGTTGAAGTTCTTGCATCTGCCTTCAACATGGATAAGGCACAGTTTATGGGACAGCGTGTGTTGATTGACAGCTTCGGAAATCTTGATTTACCTAGACTTCGTGAACTGTTTGCAAATGACCCGACATTCCGGGAACCATCAAGCAGTGAATTACAGGCACTTGACAAAATTCCTTGTGTTCTGGTTGACAAAGGTTGGTTCATGATTTTTGATAATTTTTACAATTTCACTGAGCTATACAATGGGGAGGGGCTGTACTGGAACTATTGGTATCATGTATGGAAGACATTTTCTGTGTCACCATTTGCAAATAACGCATTGTTCATTCCGGGAGCCCCCACTATTACTTCCATTACAGTTGCACCAAATACTGTTAGTACGTCTGTAGGTCAGTCAGTGCAGTTTACTGCTACAGTTGTGACCACCAACTTTGCACCTAAGTCTGTTGTTTGGAGCACTAATAGTGATAAAGCGATAGTAGATAACAGCGGCAAAGTTACATTACTTAAAGGTGCAACAGGCGCTATCACTGTAACTGCAACAAGCACGTTTGATAATAAAAAGACGGGAACAGCCACTATTAATGTGACGAAATAATTTAAAGAGTTTCACGTGGAACAATTTATCATGTTTCACGTGAAACATTTTAAAAGGAGGAAAGCATGTATATAGCTCCTACAAGTATAGTCAAGATACTTAGGAATATACCACTTGACAATACTTATAAAGACACTCTGTACTTCGCAAATGAAACAGCGCAGTCCAGCTACTTCTTAAGGCAGATGAAGGTTCAGTTTGCAAATTATACGTATATAAGAAAAGAAAATAAGATAAGGGTAGAAGCAACAGCTGATACATTGTTTGACTGTAACTATATCATGTGGCAGAACCCATCCTTTGGCACAAAATGGTTTTATGCTTTTATTATCGATGTAGAATATCTAAACAACGAAACAGCAGAAATCACATTTGAAATTGATGAAATGCAGACGTGGTATTTTGGATACAGCATTAAGCAGTCCTTCATTGAACGTAACCACACTGTAACGGATGTAATTGGCGATAACCTTGTACCTGATAATTTAGAATTAGGTGAATATGTTTTTAAATCACCAACTAAAACAGGAAATTTTCAATCAGTAAAATACGTTGTTGCCGCTACATTTGATAAAGATTTATTGCCAGCGGCAGGCAGGGAATACATGGGCGTTTATTCTGGCCTAGAATATAATGTTTTTGAAACCCCCCGAGAAGTAACAGATTTTATAAATACGGCTACGTTAGAAAATAAGTCAGAAGGTATTATCGGTATATTTATTATGCCAGCTAACTTCATAAGTTCTGCAAACACTGCTACATTAAAAACAACTGACTTTATGCCAAGCTTAACAAATATTGATGGGTATGTCCCAAGAAATAAAAAATTATTCACTTTCCCTTATAACTTTATTTACGCCACAAATAACACAAACAGTGAAGTAATGTATAAATACGAATACTTCACAAAAAGGGATGACGGCAGTTGCAGGTTCGGTGTTAGTGGTTGCTTAAACAATAGTCCCGAATTCATTTTAACCCCGATAAATTATAAAGGGGTCGCCATTAATTATAATGAAATGATGGTTCTTTCTGGGCTACCAGTGTGTTCCTATTCTACCGATACATTTAAAGCATGGTGGGCGCAAAATAGTGGTACATTCGCGGTTAGTACTGCTTCAAGAATAGCCGGTAGTGCGATAGCTGGAGCCGTTACGGGTGGTTTACCTGGGATTATAACTGGTATAGCGGCGGTAGCTGGAGCCGTAGCAGAAGTTGAAAAACACGCCACTAAGCCACCTACAGCCCATGGTGTTAATAACGCAAATGTTTTATGGGCTTCTGCCGCTTTTGATTTCTTTTTATATCCTTGTTCGATTAGGAAGGAATTTGCTAAAATTATCGATGATTACTGGTCTATGTATGGTTACCCAATTCATGAAGTTGGTATACCTAATCTTAGCGCAAGGCCACAATGGAACTATGCTAAACTTGTTAATCCATGTATCACAGGAAGTATCCCTGTTAATTCCATGAAGCGTATTAAACAGGTATTCAGCGATGGCGTGACTTTCTGGAAAAACCCAGCTAATGTGGGTAGATACGATTTGCCAAACGAAGTGTAGGGGGAGGTGAGTAATTGAAAAATACTAGAAAACAACGTAACTTTTGGGAAAGTAAGTATTTAAACGACAGGGCTTATATACACTGGTATGATATGCTTACGAATCTTGCAATCAGCATGTTTGAATGGAAAGGACTTCCTGATTCGGTAGACCCACGATTTTTAGAACTTGCACTGTTCGCGGATGGTATGGCCATCTTCTTTAAAGATGAAGACTTATCTGACGATTATAACGGGCAGTTCTTCGCATTACAGACAATGATAGGTGGAAGACTAGATGTTTATCGCGTACCAGATGAAAGAAGGGCTTATGCCACCAACGGGTACAATCGAAGGTTAGATTCAAAAGACAGTGTAATCATATTTAACAATATGACTAGAACCAACTGCCTTTCTGATATAGAATATTTTGCCAGAAAGCTTTACGAAGTTGACAGAACAATTGACGTTAACGTCAAAGGGCAGAAGACACCTATTGCAATCTTGTGTGACGAAAACCAGCGTTTAGTTATGAAGAACTTATATGCACAGTACGACGGAAACGAACCGTTCATATTCGGCAGTAAGAATTTAGATATTAAAGGAATTCAAGCAATCAATACAGGCGCTCCTTTTGTTGCCGATAAGTTACAGATGCTAAAAACACAGATATGGAACGAAGCGCTGACTTACTTAGGAATTTCTAATGTAAGCACAGACAAGAAAGAACGACTAGTAAGTGATGAAGTAACAATCAATACGGGTGCTACCGCGGCACAGCGGTATACCAGACTTAACATGCGAAAACAGGCATGCGAAAAAATCAATAAGATGTTTGGACTTAATGTATCAGTTGAATATCGCGAAGACCTTCCACTTATGGAAGAAGCGGGCGTCGGTGAAGTGGATGAAGAAGGAGGAGAAACTGATGAGTAGATACACGACGGAAGTTAGGCATATCTGTGAAGTTAATGCAGGGCTAAGAGAAAGCCAGGGGTTTGGGCAAATACCGGAAATTATCCAGAAAGCTATTCCCGGTGTGTTTAACTTCAATTTCCCGATATTCGATGAAAACTACAGAAACGTTCTTGAAACAAAGATACTGACACACTTCTACACCCGTGAAATTGCATTCGAAACAGTTGGGCTATGGCAGTTAAAGCTATACACAAAACTGAACGAAATTATGCCCTACTACAACCAGTTGTATAAAAGTGAATTATATGAATATAATCCATTGTACGATGTAGACATTAAAAGAACACACAATGTCAAATCAAACGGCACAGAAAACAAAACAGGTACAGAACAGCGAAATACAAATAATACGGAACATACTGTAACGGACGGGACATCGAAGAACACAAACACGGTTAGTGGAAAACAGTTTATGTCAGATACGCCACAGGGTGCTTTAACAGATATTGAAGCCGGGCGTTACATGACACAGGCAAACATAAACAACGACACTGTTGTGAATGATGGCACCATGGGTTCAACTAGTGACCACGACTTCAATTCAGACTTGACAGGCAATACAAGTGAAAACAGGGCTTTCAATAACACAGAAGATTATCTGGAAAGCGTACAGGGTAAACAGGGCTCAGGCAGTTATAGTGATATGATATTAAGATTCAGAGAAACTTTTCTGAATATTGATATGTTAATTATTGACGAACTGGAAGAGTTGTTCTTTCAGTTATGGGATTGATAGGAGGTCAATTTTATGGTAAACGATGGAATTGGAAATGGGAACTTCACTACATTGAAACCATTTGCTTTCTGGACACAGCATGTTTTACCATTGGTTTATGGCGACGAAATTAGTTACATGGAAACACTTGGTAAAATGCGGGATATTATGAATGAACTGATTAAGAATAACAATAACCTGCCAGAATATATTCAGCGAATGATTGAAGAATATATAAGTAGTGGTGCTATTGAAGAAGTAATTGATAAGATTCTTTCTAATTTTATCTTGAACGTTAAGTACCCGCCGACGGGTGTTCCTAAAGCTAAAGGGGATGGCACAACAAATGACCATGACTCTATACAGGGATGTATTGATTACGCGGCGACAAATGGTGGTGGAATTGTTTACCTTCCAGCTGGTAAGTATTTAACTAGCCCGTTGGTATTGAAATCAGGTGTAACGTTGTTAGGGTTTGGCAGATATGCTGTAAGTTTGGTACTGGCTGGGGGTGCTACCACGCATCTGATTACTGGTACGGTTACTGACGCTGGTATTCTTAATATGACTCTGGATGCTAAAATGTCTTCGCAGGTTAACAGGGTTGATGCAATAGAATTGATTGGTAATCATATTGATATCCGAGGGTGTTTGGTAAGGGATTGCTACACGTCGATTAATGTGCAGAAGGATGGAACAGGGGTTAATATCTGTGATGTTATTTGCGAGGTGGCTTCTGATGCTTGCTTAAGAATTGGGGGAACTGATGGTGGGCTGCTGGTGGATGGGCTGGAAATGACGGGGCTGTCTACTAACTTAGGTGTGGCTTACATTGTGACTGATTCGAATGGTGATATTTACAGGAACATTAATATTCATGGTACAGGTGCGCTGGGGATTGATGTAGCTGGAAGTCAGAACTATTTTGACGGAAAGATTAGTGGGGTTACGAAGGATTATGAAGATTTAAGTGGTGACAATACTTTCGAACTGTTTGGCAAGTCTAGTGTAAAGAATTATACTAATGATGTGGTTGAAAATGCGAATGCGTTTTCTCAGGTGGCTGCGAATGGGATTGAGAGACAGGGGGAGAATATTGGGGATAATGCTACTAATACGTATACGGTGAATGCTAATGATGTGGTGCTTAATCCGACTAACCCGTTAACTTATAAAACCCCCACCGATTTAGATAGAAACTTTAAATCTATTAAAATGAAAGATAGTTCTAATATAACATATGATGTTTTAGTTTATAAAACTCCAATAACAGGCTATAATATTTTTGATACATTAGCAGACGCAGTAACGTCAAATCTTCCTGTAGGAACAGCTTTCCAAACATTAGGATATTTAGCAAAAAATGACGGTGGTGGCTTACAATACATCGTAACATCTGGTGGTGTAATTGACGGTGGAAGCATAGTATCATATGGGGTTAATACTGCCACAGCTATAATGCCGGATGGCGTATATCCAGAATATTTTGGTGTTAGCCCTACAAATGCTACACAATGGAATAATTACCTTAATTATGTAAATACAACCGAAGGAAAATATTTTAGACTTTACACTAAAACATATACTATACCCGTTATATTTATAGCATTTAAATCAATCATTGGAAATGAAGATTATTCCAATAATATTGCTAATATAACATCTGCTTCAACTCTAGGAGTCGTTAGCGCTACGCAAAAAACATATTTAAATTATAGCCTTAATACAAGTTGTGTCGTTTGTTGCTACAACAAAAACAGAAGCGCAGAATTAGGTCATATAACATTTAAGAACTTTACTGTAACTGCAAACGGTGAACAGACTGCTGTTTTCTTAGCTGATGTGTCTCATTTTAATATGGATAATGTTTTAGCTAAAGGTGGGACAGAAAGTTGTTTCTATATACAAGGCGCATGGCTATGCTATTTCAATAACTTAAACGCACAGCCTAATGGAAGCTATGGTATTGTGGTAGGAAACGTTCCTAGAGTTAAATCCACGGGAACTACAACATGTACCTTTAGTTCTTGTTTTGTGGAATCCTTGTCAAATACAACAGCCATATGCGGTTGGTATTTCAACGGAGCAAACACTATGACATTAAATAGCTGTGCTTGTGACCATATTGCCGGAAATGCAAATGCGTATATTTTTAACTACTCAGAAGCTACTCTAAATGCTTGCTCAGTAGAAGATTATAGAGGAACTAACGCCTTGTTTAATATTTATGACAGCCAAATAACCGTTAATTCATTCTTTGGAACAAATAATAAAAATGCCAGCTCTATGTTCTTAGTAAGAACTAAAGTAACTTTAACTATTAATGGTATAAAATATACTGGTACAGTAACTAAGCCAGCAGTAAATATTGTTTATGGAGCTACTGATTCAACAGGAATAGTTGTTTGCAATTATAACACTACACAATTAACTAATGTAAATCTTCCGGTTTATTGTGAAACTACATCAACTTTACATTTCTATTATAAGAATGAACAAGAACATGGAAGATATATAAGAAATACTAAAACTCTTGTAACATATGCATAATTAAGAAAGGATAATTTAATATGAGCAATTACAGGTTTATTATGAAAACAGAAGATAATATGATTAGTAATGATAATGGAAGGCTAGTTCTGGAAGACAGGGATATGTGGGCTAAAACTGAGTATGCAAGTGGTGATGAAGAATATGCCGAAGGATTTATTGATTACCATAAGGGGAACTGAAAGTGAACAGAGCAGGATGGAAGAAGCTGCTGATTATAACGGGTAATGTGATGAAGGGTGAGCAAGGAATTGCTTGCCCTTTTGCACTTGGAATGGGGGAGACATATATCGAGATTCTTGTTAAAGGGG
>ENA-OPTX01000717-OPTX01000717.1-human-gut-metagenome-genome-assembly--contig:-NODE-717-length-16202-cov-4.227225_pt1 | contig 16202 bp, 10 predicted proteins | sample MGYA00241465_ERZ501922 | MGnify/ENA primary metagenome ERZ501922 (study PRJEB25962, sample SAMEA2042399) | human gut metagenome | biome: human gut; feature: human-associated habitat; material: faeces...
AACGCGCTTTGCGCGACGAATCGCGCGAGACGCCCGGCCGTTGTTCCCTCGCCGTCCGCTTCGGCGTCGGCACTGGTCGCCTTGCCTTGTGCAAGGTTGGAAAGCACGCTTTGCGCGGTCAGTACGGTGATGTCGCCGGCGTCGGTGGTTACTACGGTCTTGCCGGTTTCCGCGGTGGCCGCATCATCCTCTTCGAAATCATGCGTGGCGATGACGGTGTCGTACCCCTGCTGCTTGGCTTTCGCCAGCGCGTCTGCGGTCCAATTGCCGGTGCCCTGCCATGCATACGTGGTCATACTCGCGTTCGGGTCACCCAACGCCGATTGATAGTTTTTCAAGGCCTGTTCGGCGTTCCATTGCGAGGTGCCGACGCCTGCCGAATCATAGGTTTTGCTGTCGTTCAGCGCGGAATAGGCGGTGATGTCGAACAGGGCCGGTTGCGTGATGCCGTCGACTTGCGTCGGCATCGGCATCGCCTTCAGATAGGTTGGATCGGCCACCACCTGCAGTTTGTCATGCTTGGTGAACGTCTGTTCCAGCGACTTGAGTCGTGCCTCGTCTTCTTTGCCGGGAACGGCGATTTTCGAGAGTTCCGCGGAGGTGACGCCACCTTTGTTGACGAGCTGTTCCAGCATGGTGTTGTCGGTGGTCCATCCTTGCGCTTCGAGCGGCTGCACGATGGTGATATTCATCGCGGGCGTGTCGGGGGTATTGATTCCAGCTCCGGTCCGTGTTGCGAAAGTGTGCGCTTCGTCTTGTTGAACGCCATTGGCCTCATAACTGAGCGTGACCGGTTTCGGCCCCCAGGAGTTGACGGACGCCAGCGTCTCCTGATTCGAGTCCGCGTCGATGTGCACGTTCGCCGAAGCTCCCGGTTGAAGCGCGGGAACCTCGCTCTGCCCAACGATATTGGGCGTGGGAATCTGCCCGATGCCTTCCGACCATTCCTGGATATCGTTGCGCGACACGAACGTGTAGAAGGCGTTCATGGCAAGGGTGAGCGTGCCTGAAGGGATTTCCTGATCGGTGGTGTTGGTCACCGTCGCGCTCAAATGATAGCCGGAAGTGTCGGTCAGCACGGCGGTGGAGGAGTCGATCGACAGCATGGTGCCGGATTGCGATTCCTGTGTTTCTTCGGCTTCGGCTTTCGGCACAGGTGCGTATAACAACATCAACGCCATGGTCATAACCATGGCGAGGATTGCCGAAAGCGCACGCATGCCGTGCGGAACGTTCCGTTGTGCGGGTTGATTCACCTTCACGCCTGTCTGTTGAGTTTCCTTGCGTACAACCATGCTATCTTTCGTTCGTTCGGGTAGCTGAGAACGTCGTCCAAATCAGCAAAATCCACCCAAATCGCGTCTTCCGCCTCATGATCCGGGTCGCCTTCCACCGTCAACTCGCCGCCGATCTGACGCAATGCGAAATGATGCACCAGCTTGTGCACACGCTGGCTGGTTCCGGTGAACCAGTAGTCGATGGTGGCGATGGAATCGACCACTTCACCTAGGATTCCTGTTTCCTCGTGAACTTCGCGAACGGCGGTTTGCTGCGGTGTTTCGCCTTTTTCGATATGACCTTTCGGCAGGCACCATTCCAAATGTCCGCTACGCGAGTGGCGTGCGATGATCGCCACACGGCCCTTGTCGTCGAATACGAGACCTCCCGCCGAATATTCGCGCACTACCGGCAGTTCCTGCGCGTCGAGCGAGGCGAACGTGGTCGGACCGTCCGTGGCGCGCCGCTGCGGCATTATTGCCGGGGTGGGTGCGTTGGGCGTGATGATGGTCTCTTGCCGCAAGGAAACGGACTGCGATGTGTACAGCAGTTTGTCTGGTTCCATCGGATTTTGGGCATGGTCGTCCGCAGCATGGGCAAGCATGCGTGCAAGGTCTGCGGGCGTAATCATGATTCCAACCATACTCAATTCTGTGTGCAGGTGGGGTAACGGTATGCTGGTAAGGCAGAAACTTGTGGTGCCGGAAAGGGATGGCGTGAACTTCGAAGTGTGGCCAGAGGCCATTGAATTAGGGCGTATGTTCGCCGCGGAAGGCTATGAATTGGCGTTGGTGGGAGGTCCCGTTCGAGACCTGCTGTTGCATCGTAAATCGCATGATTTGGATTTTTGCACATCGGCGCGTCCTGAGCAGTTTGAACACATTTTGCGCCGTTTCGGGCGCGATGGCTTTTGGGATATGGGCCGTAAATTCGGCACGTTGGGCGCCATGCGCAGGCGTGAGGATGGCACGGAAGTGCAGGTTGAGGTAACGACCTACCGTTCCGACACGTATGACCCCGACTCGCGCAAGCCGGAAGTCAATTATGGCGACACGCTGGAAGGCGATCTTTCCCGCCGTGATTTCACGGTGAATGCCATGGCGTTGCGTGTGCCGGAATTGGAATTCGTCGATCCGTTCGGCGGCGCGAACGATTTGGCCAAGGGCGTGTTGCGCACGCCGGTCGATCCTCGCCAGTCGTTTGACGACGATCCGCTGCGCATGATGCGCGCCGTACGTTTCGTGGCGCAACTGGGCTTCCGTATCGAACCGGAAACCGCTGAAGCGCTGACCGACATGGTCGATCGCATTGAAATCGTTTCCGCTGAGCGCGTACGCGACGAACTGGTCAAAATGCTGCTGTCCGATCGCCCGCGCGCAGGTATCGAAGCGCTGGTCGATTCCGGTCTTGCCGATATCGTCTTCCCGGAAATTCCGGCATTGCAGCTCGAAATCGACGAACATCATCGTCATAAGGACGTGTTCGAGCACACCATGATCGTCATTGATCGTGCGGTTGCCCTCGAAACCGGCCCGGACGGCCCTGTGCCGGCACCGGATCTGACGTTGCGTTTGGCCGCGCTGATGCACGATATCGGCAAGCCGAAGACGCGTCGTTTCGAATCGGGTGGCAAGGTGAGCTTCCATCATCATGATGCGGTCGGCGCGAAAATGACCCGCAAGCGCCTTAAGGCATTGCATTTCGACCATCATATGGTCGAGGACGTCAGCGAGCTGGTCAATCTGCACTTGCGCTTCCATGGCTACGTGGAGGAGCCGTGGACGGATTCCGCGGTCCGTCGTTACGTCAAGGATGCGGGTCCGCTGTATGAGCGCCTGAACCGCCTTACGCGTGCCGACGCGACCACGCAGAACAAGCGCAAGGCCATGGTGTTCTCGTCGGCGATGGACGAGATGGAACAGCGCGTGCGCGATCTGAAGGAGAAGGAGGATTTCGACGCGATCCGCCCTGATCTGAACGGTGACGAAATCATGCAGCTGCTCGGCATTGACCCGGGACCGCTGGTTGGCAAGGCGTACAAGCACATGCTGGAATATCGCCTCGATAACGGCCCGGTCGAGCGTGATGTCGCTGTTGCCGAGTTGAACCGTTGGTATGAGGAACAGCAGGCCGAGTAGTCTGCTTGCTGACCTCACGATTTGGATTCTATGACCGCACGATTCGATTTTTCGGGAAAAAAATAGAATCGTGAGGTCAGTCGGTTCCGAAAAGTGCGGTTTCGGGGGTATTCTCTAGAGGATTTCGCCCGCGATTTAACCCACGAATATAAGAATTGACCTCACGACCTTGATTTTCAGTGAAAAATCGAAATCGTGAGGTCAATCCGAAAATCTGCAAATCAAAAAATCTGCAAATCACACGGCGTCGTGTTCGGGGGCCTTCTGTACGTCGGTCATCTTGTCGACGGTAACGCATCCCTCGAAGCTGTCGATCTCCTTGCCGGCGGTCGGCACCTTCTTCTGATTCTGCAGATTGTCGAAAGTCGCGCCAACCACAACGTCGATCAGCATATCCTCACGATCGTCCATCACCATCGTCGCGTCGGTGAAGTTGCTGTTCACCGTGTACGCCTGATTGATGGCGTTCTTGCCGAAGATGATCATCGTGCGTTCCACTTTGGAGCTGGTGTAGTTGCCGGCTGCCTGGGTGTTGAACTCGCGGTTCTGCAACGCGCTGCTGACGGCTTGCGCGAAGCCGGCGAATTCAGTGCCGTTGAGCACGCGCACGGTGATGTTGCGGTTTTCCACGTACTTGCCTTTGCTGCCGTCCTGTTCCTGTGCTGCGCAAGGGGCCTGCTGGCCGTAATTCGGCTGTACCGCGGCCGACTTGACATTGCCCAATCCTCCAACATGGAAGAAGAACAGCAGGGAAATCACCAATGCGATCGTCAAAATGGTGCCGGTGATGGTGAACACCACCTTTTGACGGCGGCGAATGTACTGTTTGCGCGCGGCGCGCTCGTCGTTAGCCTGAGTCATGTACGAGTCCTTCTCCAAAAATCGGTTGACTTCAACCTTACTGTTACGCGATGATATGCACAATCGGATGGGCCGGTGCCTTGGTGGCGATGATGCGGTCGACGCAACGGCTTTGTTGCCATGCCGACTGCACGGCGCGTGCCGCATCGTCGGTTGGCACGAATGCGATTACGGAAGGGCCGGATCCGGAGACGAACGCCTGCTTGGCGCCTGCCTGCAACGCTTCGTCGATCGCCTGTCCGCTGCGTGGATGCAGTGAGATCGACGCCTGTTGCAGATGATTGTTGTCGGTTGCGCCGGCGCCGATTTGGTCGAACATGGCATACACTTCCGGCGTGCGCAGTTCCGCCTGATACGCGCCGACCAGCAGACGGCCTGCAAAGCCCTGATCCGTCAGTTCCAGCACGGCGTCGCTGTTTTCGCTGAGTTGTTCGATCTGCTCGCCGAAGCCGGTGCCTCGCGCATAGCCTCCGGTCAGGCAGAACGGCATATCCGCGCCCAATGTGGCGGCAACCTGTTGCAACCGTTCAATGGACCAATCAAGATTCCATAGCGTGTTCAATGCCAGAATCGTGGCGGCCGCATCCGCGGAACCTCCTGCCATGCCCGCGCCAACGGGAATGCGTTTTTCAATGTTCAACGCCACATCCGGTTCATGGCCGCTCGCTTCGGCCATGGCGAACAGGGCGAGTACGGCATGGTTGCGTCGCATGTCGCTGCCGGAGGAGGCCAGATCGCCAAGATAGGCACCTTCAAGATTCAGGGAGAAACCGGATCCGGGCTTTTTGCGACTGGTGGTGACGGTGTCGTACACGCCGACGGCGCAGTAGATGGTGTCGAGCTCGTGTCGGCCACCCCATTCGCTGCGTGGCCTGCCTACGTGCAGGGTCAGATTCGTTTTCGCCGGGCAGTCCACGCTGACCGTGTTGATTGCGGTGTTGGCGTCGCTCATGCTTGCGACACCTCGCCCACGGCTCGTGCCAATGCCACGAATTCGTCGATGGCAAGCGTTTCGCCACGGCGCGTCGGATCGATGCCCGCCTGCTCGAACGCTTCGGAGGGCACGATCTTCTTCAACGCGGCATGCAGGGTTTTGCGCCTCTGGCCGAATGCGGCGTCGATAAGACGGAACACGTTTTCGCGGTCCACTACGGAACCGTCGGGATTGTTGGCCGAAGGCGTGTGCCCGCCCTCATATCGTTTGAACAGCACCAGCGCGGAATCCACATTCGGTGCCGGCCAGAACACATTGCGCCCGATAATGCCCACACGTTCCGCGGTACCATACCAAGCGAGCTTCACGCTTGGAGTGCCGTAGATCTTTGAACCGGGCTTTTCGCTCAGTCGGTCCGCGACTTCCTTCTGCACCATCACGAGGAACGTGCCGAGATTGTCGAAACGTTCCAGCAAGGTCAGCAGAATCGGCGTGGCCACGTTGTATGGCAGATTGGCGACCAGTGTAAACGAATCATCATTTTGGAAATCAGGCAGATTTTCCGGCGTCACGGTCAACGCATCGCGATTGACCACGCGGAAACGATCCACCGCATCCGGCATGAATTCGGCGATGGTGCCGGGCAGTCGTTCCGCAACGGGCGGGTCGATCTCCACGGCGGTCATCGTGGCGCCGGTTTCCAAAATCGCCAATGTCAGTGAACCGAGTCCAGGTCCGACTTCCAGCACATGATCGTCGGCGGTCACACCTGCCTCGCGCACGATACGACGAACCGTGCCCGGGTCGATTACGAAATTCTGCCCGAATTTTTTCGTCGGGCTGATACCGGCCTCGGCCGCGATACGCCGAATGTCGGCAGCCCCCAACAGGCGGCCTTGCGCGGTTTCGTCGGTTGCGTTGGTTTCGTTCGCGTGTTCTGTCATTACCTCATTATCCGTTCAACTGGTATGAAAAGTGTGCGCTGTTGCGTTTGCGTATTGTTGCGATCGGCGTTGTTTAATACCATCCGACCTGCTCGGAATGCTCCCATGCCTTCGACGGGCTGCCGTAGCGTTGCGCGATGTAGCTCAGGCCCCAGTCGATCTGCACGGCCGCATCGTCACGCCAGTTTGCGCCGAATGCCGCCATTTTGCTGCCAGGAAGCGACTGCGGGATGCCGTAGGCTCCGGAAGATGCGTTTTCCGCATACCACAGCCAGCTCGATTCACGCGTCCACAGTTTCACCAGATCGGTCCAGTTTTGCCCGGTCCAGCCATATTGCGCCGCGGCTCCGGCCGCGTAGGCCTGTGCCTGCGCGGGGGAGGGGTGATAGAGGCGGCATCCTGCCGAAGGATCGGAAGGTTGCGGTGTCGGGGTGGGCGTCGGATCCGGCGTGGGGGTCGGGTCAGGAGTTGGCGTCGGATCCGGGTCCGTTTTCGATCCGGAATCGTCCTTCTTGTTGTCGTCTGAATTATCCGTATTGCCGGAATTACTGTTCGAATCGTCTTTCTTGTCGGAATTATCGGAATTGTTGTTCTTGTTCGAATTGTCGTTCTTTCCGGAATTATCGGAATTGCCGGTATCTCCGGAATTGCCGGATCCGTCATCCGATCCCGAATCGTCGGAAGATGCTGCCGGTCCTACTGCGATAATCTGATCGAGGGCGATTTTCGTGGTCGTTTCGTTGGTCAGCGTCTCGCTTTCCTTCTCGCCGTCCACATACGTGACGTCGTACGTTTGCTGGATTTCGCCGTCCTCGCCTTCCTGCCTGACTACGACTTCGCCGGGCTGCAGGCTGGGATCGACGATGGTTTGCGTGCTGAAAGGCACCGCTTTCGTGCGTGTTTCCTCGCCGTGCGTCACGCGGCGGACGCGCAGGATCGTTTCGCCGTTGTCTTTTTCGACGCTGACGCGATCCTCCTTGTTCAGCGTGATGCCTTTGGAGTCAAGAATGGAGGCCGCCGGCAGTTTGCCATTCGGCGATTCGGAGCTTTGCCCGTCTGCGATGACGGTGACCGGCCCGTTTTGGTTGATGATCAGTCCGCCGGTGAGTTTGTTGTACACGTTGTCGATATTGACGGTGACTTTTGCCGCGTCTGCTTCGTTTTGTTCGAAGAATCCGATCAGCTGTTCGGCGCTGGTCGCCACTGTCCAGAAGGGCACTTCCTGCCCGTTGATGGTGATGGTGGTCTGGTAGGCGCTTCGTACCGTCACCACGTCATGGTTGCTCAGCATGCTGGTGGGGCTGGTGGATTCCACGAGATCATGCGTTTTGACCTTCACGCCGCGTTCCTGCAGCAGACGGTCGACGCTCATCGCGTATGTGGTTACGGTGGTGGTTTCGCCATCGATGGTCAGAGCCACGGTTTTGCGCGCGCCTACGCCGAATGCGAGCGTCGAGGCGAGCGTCAACGAGACCACGCATGCCGTCACTCGAACACGCCGAAGCGTCACGAATCTCCGGGGGGTCCACCTTCTTGTCATACGTCCTCTTTCCAGCGACTGCCTACATCGCCGTCATTGTAACGGTCAGATCGGGACGAATGGCATGGTTTCCGCTGGCTTTATCTATACCGCCACATTTTCGAGGAAAAGGAGTAAAGAAAAAAGGGGGCAGGAGAGAAGGGGATGTCCTGCCCCCTGCCCGGACGAGGCAGGTTGGGGGAAGCCTCGTTCGGTCGCCAGAAGCCATAAGTTGGGGGAAGGCTTCTGGATCACTTACCCATGGTAAGAGGTCAAAGCCCGTCAAAACGGGTTTCGAGCCTCCTGTCGGGATCGAACCGACGACCTGCCGCTTACAAGGCGGCCGCTCTGGCCATCTGAGCTAAGGAGGCTTGTGCCGCTTTCTAGCATAATGCATAAAAACGGCAACGATTGAATAGCATAACCAGCGTGCCCGATGCCGTCAACTTGGAACTGCGCTTTGGCTGGCACGCTGGCGAGTAGGGGGGTATAACTTTTCGATTATGAGGATTGCGTAGGGCTGATCACTCGCCAGTGGTGTTGGAGATCGGATCCTTGTCGGAGCCGATGGAGGGCATCACGCCTTCCTTGCCGATGTCGTCGGACTTGATTCCGATGGCCTCCAGCAGGCCTTCCTCAATGGTCTCCTGCGCAGTGCTCAACTGGTTCATATCCCAGAACTTGCCGTTGATGGTCACCGTTGGGGTGGTCATGCTGTCTTTGTAGGTTCCGGACGTGTTCCACAGTTCGGAGCGCTTCGGCGTATAGGTGTCGATGGCGTCAAGCCAATCCTGGTAGTCGCGGCCGAACGCCTTGTCCGCCACATCCTCGGAAACTCCCGAGGCGATCATCTGTTCCTTGATCTGATCGTCGCTGACGGACTTGTAATTCGAGCTTTCCTCAGGCTGGAAATCTTCGGCGTACATTTTTTCGAGGAAGGTGATCAGATGGCTCGGATCGCTGTCATGCTCGGCCAGATAGATCGCGGCATTCGCTGCGCGGCTTGAATAATCGTCGGTGGACCACTTGTCCATAAACGCCATGAAATGCAAATCAAGATTGATCTGACCCGCGTCGACCATCTTCTGCAGATCCTCATCAAGCTGGCGATGCAGATTGCCGCAGCCCGGGCACAGGAAATCCATGTAGATCGCAACAGTCGGTGCGCCTTCGACGGACTTGCCGTAGCCATCCTTCGAAATCAGCAATCCGCCCTTCTTATCGACGAGCTTAGGGGTGTTTTCGACTTGCTGCAGCTTGTCGTACGCTTCTTCCACGGTCTGGGTGGAAGCCTGCGTTTCGGTGTTCTTGTGCATGTTGTGATACACGGTGAACGCGCCGATCGCCACCAGGATCACCAGCACCGCCATCACGATGGCGCCGATGAGGGTCTGCTGCTTGCGCTCCTTCTCCATCTGTTCGGCGCGAGCCTTCATCTCCGCGGCCTCAGCGGCCCTACGCTCGGCGCGGCTGGCGCGCTTCTGCGCATCCTTACTGTTCTGGGCCATCCACATTCCTTTCGATGTTCACATCACGATGCTGTGCACCATAGTAGTGTGGGCACGCTATTGCTGAATGAAGTATTTCGTAAAAGCTCACGTTGCCATACTACGTGCGATTATCTGATGTTTTTCTGATGATTGCAAACGTTTGCCGATTTTTGATTTTCGCTGCGTATTTCGTGAGATGGCGTCACTACATATCGTACGATTCGGCAGTGGTGCCGGATTTCGGGCGGCCGCGCAATGCGCCGGCACCCAATCGCAGCACCAATGCTCCCGGAGCGAGGGCGCATACCAGCCAGCCGATGGCGCAGCAACCGGCCTGGGCGACGCCGCTTTGCGAAACCGGCCCTTCAATCCAGGTCGGCAGCGGAATCGTGAATCCGAATATCGACGTATCAACCATGGCAAACGGCAGTTGCAGCGTGACTGTGGCAATCGTCAATCCTAATGCGGCGATGACCGCCATGATCAGTGCGCGTGGCACCGCATAACCCAGCCCCTTGAGCACATGCCAAGGCAGCGTGGCGGCGCGGGCGAACCAGTCGGAAGCCCTGCGGCTGCCCCCACGGCGGCCTTCGCGTTCCAGCTGCGCCTCCATATTGAATCCAATGGTGGCGAGCAACCAGGCCAGCAGCGCGCCCGCGATCAGGGCGATCCATGGCGAGAACAGGCCGCATGCGGCCACAGGAATCGCCATCAGCACGCAGAGGGGCACGCCTCTGCCTAGCAGTTCGCCGCGTTGCACGTCGGCCGGATTCGGCGGCTGCAGTACACTCTGCGGCACGTTCGGGTTGAGCGGCGCGGCCGGAGTGACCGGTGCGGTTGGCACGGCAGATGTTTGCATGTCTTGTGGCTGCGCACTTTGCGCCATTTCAACCGATGCGTTCGGTATTACGGCAGGAGGCCGCTGGTTGGCGATGCGCTGCAATGCAGGTTTGATGGCCGGGTCGATCTGTGCAGCCTCTTGAGCGGGATTCCAAGCGTCCTGGACCGGCATCACCCGCGTGGATTGCGGTGTATCTTGCGGCAGCACACTGGTATCCCCACTATTGACAGGCAGCACGCGCGTGCCGGTGCCAAGAGGAATGGTTGCGGTATGCGCGTTGATATCCATGACCGAGGTGCCGACATCGGGCGCATCGGCAATAACGGTATCGGTTATGTCAGCAATAACGGTTGCGCCGATTGCCTGCGTGGCCTCAACGAATTGCGGCAAGGTGCGCGTGCCGATGGCGTCTTCTCCCGTCACATGGTCTAACGCCCGCCAAAGCATTCGTGGATTGTCGGGCGATCCATCAAAAGGGAGCATCGCCTCCGACCCGGCACTATCGGCGGCATCCGAAGTATTCCCCGAAATCCAAGCTTGCGGATTCAACGCATCCAACGCAATCGCCTGCAACAACTCGTCTGGAGTGCAACGTTTCGTACGATCCGGATCCAACGCCGAACGGAACGCGGCCATGGTCCCAGCCGGCAATCCCGCCAAATTCGCGCTTCCCGCGGCAGCACGCTCCAATACCGCCATCATCGGTTTCGTGCCGAACACCGGCTCGCCAGTGGCGGCAAATGCCAGCACGCTCGCCACCGACCACCAATCGCTCATCTCATCGGATTCGGCACCGTCGATGATTTCCGGCGCGATGAATCCAGGCGTGCCCATCACCAATCCGGTACGAGTCACATGACTTTCGCCCTCGCCCATGGCAATGCCGAAATCCACCAATACCGGTCCGGTATTCGACACCATCACATTCGTCGGTTTGATATCGCGGTGCACAATACCGGCCGCATGCACAGCCTTCACCGCCTCGATCAGCTTGCGTCCCAACCGTTCCAAATCATCGCCCACATACCGGCCGTTGGTACGCACATCTTCACGTAGATTCTTGCCCTCGATCAGCTCGGTCACAATGAAGGCCAGCGCATCATCCAATTCCATATCCACAATGCCGCACACACCCGGATGACGCACTTTCTGCAGCGCCATAGCCTCCCTGCGCAGGCGCTCGCGTGCGGTCAGCTGATCGCGGGAGCGTTCGCTGGACGCATCGTCCTCAGCAAGGGAATCGCGCAAAATTTTCATCGCATACTGGTGTCCGCCGTCATCGCGCACGCGCCAGACCGATCCCATCGCCCCCGATCCAAGCCGGGAAATCAACGTGTATCCGCCAACGAGGTTGCCTGCCTCCAGATTCAATGCGCTTAAGTCGCTCATGGCACCCATGGTACTTGCCTTACGTAAGTTGCCGCTGGAACAGCTCGCTGTAGTGTGCCGAAAATATCGCAGGAATTGCGATTATGGAGTTGGAAGCGCAATGAAGATCGATGATTTCCGCAATCAAGGCAAGGATGTTGCAACAATCTGCGGATGAGCGCACATTGTGCCAGATGCATGCGCGCAACGGGATTATATGTGCACGAATGGTAGTTTTACATGCGCAGGTGGTATGCAGATTATGCACGCGAAACGACAGGCTGGGAAAAATCAGGGTGCTTTTTTCGCGGATTTTGGTGAAATCGAAACATCGACATGAAGAAGTGTCTTCACTTCTGGAAATTGCGTGACGCGGGGCAGCGTTGCATGATTTCTGGTTTCGATGAGGAAATCGGAGCCTGCATGTCGTTTGGTTATGAGAATCAAGGAGGAGGCAGACCATGCTGCAAATCAACATGGCTGACGTCATGAACGTTATCGGTTCGTTGACGCCGTACCTGATTGCGATTGGCGTGCTATTTGTGCTCGCGCTGATCATTACTTTTGCCGTCAACAAGAAGACGGTGAAGGAAGTGGCGACCCGTAAGATCATCCATTCCGAGTCTTGGCTTGTGGCTTTGGTCGGCATTGTCGTCGCGGTTTCCATGATGCTGTCCGGTCCGCTGTCGACGCTGCTCAACAACGCGACCATCACCAAGTACATGCTGTCTGACACCACTGTTTCCAAGGCCAACGAGCTGGCCAAGGAAGTGCAGTCGGAAGCCATCACCATGCTGAAGAACGATGATTCCAACCTGCCGCTGGCTAACAAGAAGGTCAACGTGTTTGGTTGGGGCTCCACCAACCCGGTATACGGCGGCACCGGCTCCGGCTCCATGTCTGACCAGTATGACACCGTTTCCCTGCTTGATGGCATGAAGGAAGCCGGCATCGAGACCAACGCCGACCTGACCAAGCTGTACACCGATTACCGTGCAGATCGCCCAGTTGTTGGCATGTGGGCACAGGATTGGACCCTGCCTGAGGTTCCGGCCGACCAGTATTCCGATTCCCTGATCTCCGATGCCAAGAGCTTCTCCGATGAGGCTGTTGTAGTGCTCACCCGCGTCGGTGGCGAGGGCGCTGACCTTCCGATGAACATGAAGGCCGAAGGCATCACCTATGAGAACAACTCCAAGGATTACGAGGACTTCAAGGACGGCGAAAGCTTCCTGCAGCTGAGCCAGACCGAGCGCGATATGCTCGACCTGGTCACCAAGAACTTCAACAAGGTCACGCTCGTCTACAACGGCGCCAACACCTTCCAGTTCGACTTCCTGAACGACTATCCGCAGATCAAATCCGTCGTGTGGTGCCCGCCTGCAGGCCAGACCGGCTTCTCCGCACTCGGTGACGTGCTTGCCGGCGATACCAACCCGTCCGGCAAGACTTCCGACACCTTCCTGAAGGATCTCACCCAGTCGGTGTCTTACAACAACTTCGGCAAGTTCGAATACACCAACATGGAAGACAAGGCCGCCAAGTACACGGGCTTCACTGGTGACGAAGTCACCGCCATCCCGGGCTTTGTGAACTACTCCGAAGGCATCTATGTGGGCTACAAGTTCTATGAGACCGCAGCGGCCGAAGGTGCCATCGATTACGATTCCATGGTTGCATTCCCGTTCGGTTACGGTCTGAGCTACACCACCTTCGAGCAGAAGCTCAACGATGTGACGTACAAGGATGGCAAGGTCACCGTTGATGTGACCGTCACCAACACCGGCGACACCGCTGGCAAGGATGTTGTTGAGGTCTACTACAACCCGCCGTACACCGAAGGTGGCATCGAAAAGGCCAGTGCCAACCTGGTTGGCTTCGAGAAGACCGAGAAGCTTGAGCCGGGCGCTTCCGAGGACGTGACCGTCGAATTCGAAGACGATGACATGGCTTCCTATGATTACAAGAATGCCAAGGCATACGTGCTCGAAAAGGGCGATTACAACATCTCCATCAACTCCGACTCCCACACTGTGATCGGCTCCAAGAAGATCACCGTGGACGACACCATCACCTACGACTCCGATTCGAACACCCACAATGGCGACCAGACCGTGGCCACCAACCAGTTCGATGATGCTGCAGGCGATGTGACCTACCTGAGCCGTGCAGGACATTTCGCAAACTACAAGGAAGCCACCGCCGCTCCGACCAACTTCGAAATGTCTGATAAGGCAAAGGAAACCTTCTACAACAACACCAACTACGATCCGTCTCAGTTCAACGACGATTCCGACGAGATGCCGACCACCGGTGCCAAGAATGGCCTCCGCCTGGCCGACATGTACGGCAAGGATTACGACGATGCTGATTGGGAGAAGCTGCTTGACGAGCTGACCTTCGACGATATGGACAACCTCATTGCCAACGGCGGCTACGGCACTCCGGCCGTCTCCTCCGTCGGCAAGATCCAGCTCACCGACGCTGACGGCCCGGCCTCGTTGAACAACAACTTCACTGGTGTTGGCTCCATCGGCTTCCCGGCTTCCACCGCATTCGCTTGCACTTGGAACAAGGATCTGGCCAAGCAGTTCGGCGAGATGATCGGCGATATGGCTCACGACATGCATGTTGCTGGTTGGTACGCTCCGGCTATGAACATCCACCGCAACGCATTCTCCGGCCGTACTTTCGAGTACTTCTCCGAGGATTCCCTGCTCTCCGGCGTCATGGCATCCAACGAGATCGCCGGCGCCAAGGAGAAGGGCGTGTACTCCTTCATGAAGCACTTCGCACTGAACGATCAGGAAACCAAGCGTACTGAGATGCTCTGCACCTGGACCAACGAGCAGGCCATGCGTGAGATCTACCTCAAGCCGTTCGAGATGAGCGTGAAGGAAGGCGGCGCACAGGCCGTGATGAGCGCCTTCAACTACATCGGCAACACCTATGCCGGTGGCAACAACGTTCTGCTGAACACCGTGCTCCGTGACGAGTGGGGCTTCAAGGGCTTCGTCCTGACCGATTATTTCGGCGGCTACGGCTACCAGAACGGTGATCAGGAAATCCGTAACGGCAACGATTCCATGCTGGCTACCACCTCCATCACCAACCACATCACCGACAAGTCCGCAACCTCCGTGAAGGCCATGCGTACCGCCGCCCACAATATTCTGTACACCGCCGCCAACAGCTGGCAGTATGCAGACGGTGAGCCGAAGGTCGCCACCCCGATCTGGAAGACCGCCATGTACGTGGCTTGGGGCGTGACCGCAATCCTGGTGATCGCACTTGAGGCTCTGGCTATCAAGCGCTACATGGATCGCAAGAAGGCCAAGGCTGAGGTCACTGCCTGATCTCACTTCCTTCTCACAGGTCAAAACATAACTGAATAACAATTGAAACAGCGAGAGCCGTCGACTTCCCTGAGTCGGCGGCTCTTGTTGTATTTCAGCGTGCGTGCCGTCGCAAGTGCAGCCAGGTTTCATGCTTCTTCGCGTCTCTTTTGTATTTCTGTTCTTTCTGTTCCGCTGGAATCATGATTTGCGATTGCATTTGGGTATTCATCACATGGGAATGAGATGTATATGGGTATGACACGCCGTTTATAGTTTGTTTTTGGTTCATGTAGGCGTTGTCTTCGGGGTCTAGACTGGCTGTACGGCTGTTCGGAGGCCTTTTTCGACACGCCTAGGGATGTGTTTATTTGCAACGGTTCTAGGGTATCTTTGGAAGGGTCGATTTGCGTGATCGGCGGGGTTCGTGTAAATTGACTCTTCGCTGCCGCTCGGCGAGTGGTTCCCCGGCTGGGGTGCCTCGAGGCGGGTGAGCGGTGGTGGTTTGAGAACTCAAGAGCGTATTTGTACTACTTCTTTATAGTCAATGATTGCCAGTTCATCGTCCGCTCGTTCGCGAGTGGCCGGGAGGCCTTGAAGGACGGTGAGGTTTTCGTGCGATGCGCCTTTCCTTATAAGGCGATCGTCAATTTTCTTGTTTTTGAGAGTCACATGTTGGCTTTCTGCAAAGTTTTTTTGTGGAGGGTTCGATTCTGGCTCAGGATGAACGCTGGCGGCGTGCTTAACACATGCAAGTCGAACGGGATCCATCAGGCTTTGCTTGGTGGTGAGAGTGGCGAACGGGTGAGTAATGCGTGACCGACCTGCCCCATACACCGGAATAGCTCCTGGAAACGGGTGGTAATGCCGGATGCTCCGACTCCTCGCATGGGGTGTCGGGAAAGATTTCATCGGTATGGGATGGGGTCGCGTCCTATCAGGTAGTCGGCGGGGTAACGGCCCACCGAGCCTACGACGGGTAGCCGGCCTGAGAGGGCGACCGGCCACATTGGGACTGAGATACGGCCCAGACTCCTACGGGAGGCAGCAGTGGGGAATATTGCACAATGGGCGCAAGCCTGATGCAGCGACGCCGCGTGCGGGATGACGGCCTTCGGGTTGTAAACCGCTTTTGATCGGGAGCAAGCCTTCGGGTGAGTGTACCTTTCGAATAAGCACCGGCTAACTACGTGCCAGCAGCCGCGGTAATACGTAGGGTGCAAGCGTTATCCGGAATTATTGGGCGTAAAGGGCTCGTAGGCGGTTCGTCGCGTCCGGTGTGAAAGTCCATCGCTTAACGGTGGATCTGCGCCGGGTACGGGCGGGCTGGAGTGCGGTAGGGGAGACTGGAATTCCCGGTGTAACGGTGGAATGTGTAGATATCGGGAAGAACACCAATGGCGAAGGCAGGTCTCTGGGCCGTTACTGACGCTGAGGAGCGAAAGCGTGGGGAGCGAACAGGATTAGATACCCTGGTAGTCCACGCCGTAAACG
>ENA-OPTX01000718-OPTX01000718.1-human-gut-metagenome-genome-assembly--contig:-NODE-718-length-16201-cov-3.844420_pt1 | contig 16201 bp, 14 predicted proteins | sample MGYA00241465_ERZ501922 | MGnify/ENA primary metagenome ERZ501922 (study PRJEB25962, sample SAMEA2042399) | human gut metagenome | biome: human gut; feature: human-associated habitat; material: faeces...
GGATTCGACCTGACCAACGTGTTCTCGTTGGGCACTGTGCTGAGCGCCGTCACCATCTTCTCCATTGTGGAAGTGGTGCTGATCACCGTGCTCGTGGTGATTTTCACGCTGCTGTACAACGTGGTGAGCACCCTCGTCGGTGGCATCCACGTCACGCTTGGAGATGATTAATAGCGCAGTGCGCTATTAATGGCAGCGAGCGGCGATAGCGTCCGCGAGCGTCGCATGCAATGCTGAAATAGCGCAGTGCGCCGTCAGTAGCGGCGATAGCAAACTCAAACGCAACAAGACGGTCTGTCTCTTACCGTACGCCAAACTCTATCTGACTCTCCCCTGCCTGCAATCTGCCCATATCTGCCCTATATATGGCAGATTTTGCCTTCCGACCTGTACCATCTCGCTTATATATGGCAGGTCAACTTGCGAAAAAGCCAGTTCGGGGGTATATGTTGGGTCATTTTTCCTACCAAGGCTGCCATATATAAGCGAGATATCACCGTACGAACTCTCAAATCTGCCATATATAAGCGAGATAGCGGAGCTGCGCGAGAGGAAGTTGCGGTTATAGCTGAAACTATTGCGATTTTTAGAGATAGTTTCAGTTATAACCGGAACTATCGTGATTTTGAGTGATTGTTTCAAATGTAACTGCAACTAGATTGGGTGCGCTGAAGTATGTGTTGAAATACGAAAAGAGGGCCTGTCTGGAATGAAACCAGACAGGCCCTCAATGTATTTCGATGAGCCAGCCGTATTGGCTAGATTGGCTAAAACGGCTAGATCAGAGCACGCCCTGGGCGACCATGGCGTTGGCGACCTTCACGAAGCCGGCAGCGTTGGCGCCGAGCATCAGATCACCCTCGTGGCCGTATTCCTTGGCGGCTTCCAGAGAGTTGGCGACGATGTTCTCCATGATGGACTTGAGTTTGCCGTCAACCTCTTCAAAAGTCCAGGAAAGGCGGTAGGAGTTCTGGCTCATCTCAAGGCCGGAAACCGCCACGCCACCCGCGTTCGCGGCCTTGGCGGGGCCATAGAGCACGTTGTTGGCCTGGTAGACGGCGATTGCCTCCGGAGTGGAAGGCATGTTGGCGCCTTCGCACACCACGGTGCAGCCGTTGGCGACGAGAGCCTTGGCGGATTCCTCGTCGATCTCGTTCTGGGTGGCGCACGGCAGGGCGATATCGCACGGAACGGTCCACACGCCCTTGCAGCCCTCGTGATATTCGGAGCCCGGCACACGCTCGGCGTATTCCTTGATGCGGCCGCGGTGGCCCAGCTTGATGTCCTTGACCACGTCGAGCTGAATGCCGTTCGGATCGTAGATGTAGCCGTTGGAATCGGAGGCGGTCACAACCTTCGCGCCGAGGGCCTGAGCCTTCTCGGTGGCGAAGATGGCCACGTTGCCGGAGCCGGAGATGACCACGGTCTTGCCTTCGAAGGAATCGTTGCGCAGCACGCGCATTGCCTCGGCGGTGTAGTAGCACAGGCCGTAACCGGTGGCTTCGGTACGAGCCAGGGAGCCGCCGAATTCGAGGCCCTTGCCGGTCAGCACGCCGGAATACTCGTCGCGGATGCGCTTGTACTGGCCGAACAGGTAGCCGATCTCGCGGCCGCCCACGTTGATATCACCGGCCGGGACGTCGGTGAACTGGCCGATGTGACGGCACAGTTCCGTCATGAAGGCCTGGCAGAAACGCATGACTTCGGCGTCGGACTTGCCCTTCGGGTCGAAGTCGGATCCGCCCTTGCCGCCGCCCATCGGCAGGCTGGTCAGGGAGTTCTTCAGGATCTGCTCGAAGCCGAGGAACTTGATGACGCCTTCGTTCACGCTCGGGTGGAAGCGCAGACCGCCCTTGTACGGGCCGATCGCGGAGTTGAACTGGATGCGGTAACCGCGGTTGACCTGCACCTTGCCCTCATCGTCGGTCCATGCGACGCGGAACTTCACCACGCGCTCCGGCTCGACGATGCGCTCAAGCACGCCCGCCTTCTCATATTCCGGATGCTTCGCAACCACCGGCTCGAGGCTTTCGAAAACCTCGCGAACGGCCTGCAGGAACTCCGGCTGGTCGCCGTCGCGCTTCTCGACCTGCGCGTACACGCGCTTGACGTACTCGTCAGTGAGCATATTCTTCCCCTTCGGGATAGTTGGGTTACCAATAGACGGTCTCATTCTATGTGCACGAATATGGACGGCACAAGACCTTGTTCAGGATTTGGAGACGCTTTTTGCGAGTGCTGGTTCTGAACCTGCTTCTTTTTACGGGATTGCCGTGCCTTGTGTTGCCTATAGGATGGAAATGCGGAAAGCGTGGGAGAGAGTACGTCCGCAATAACATCTCACGATCTCACATAATGGGAGAATCATCATGATTGAAGGATTTAAGAAATTCATTGCACGCGGCAACATGATCGACATGGCGGTCGGTGTCGTCATGGGCGGTGCCGTCACCACAGTGGTTAACTCTATTGTCAATAATGTGATTAATCCGTTCATCGCCATGATTTTCGGCAAACCGAATATGGATGGTCTGCTGGCAATCACATTCAATAATGCGACGGTTTCGTTCGGCGCGGTACTTGGCGCGATATTGAATTTCCTGATTATCGCGGCGGCCGTGTATTTCTGCATTCTCGTGCCGATCAACAAATTCCGTGACGTGACCGAGGCGTTGCTCGCCAAAACCAAGCTTGCGGAAGAACGGAGCAAAGCCGAGGAGGAAGCTGCCAAAGAGCCGGAAATCTCCACCGAAGAGCAGACGATCCTGCTGTTGCAGCAAATCCGCGACGAACTTGCCAGGCAGAATGCACGGAATACACAGAACGTGCCGAACGATTCCGACACTGTTGCCGGTGCAGTCGCAGTGCGGTAGTCATCGCAAGCGATCGTAATAATCAATAATCCAAGGCCGTTTCAAGCGGTGACGCAAGTCCCGTCTGAGACGGCCTTTTGCAATGGTCTTTCAGCGGGGTGATTCTTCCATGCGCTGGAATAATACGGACTCTGGAAGGCACCTCAGCGGGTCATTTGTTCCAGTGACTGGAGGAATCTGGACTGTGAGGTGCTTGGTTGCGTCTAGTTTTCTCCAGTGACTGGAGGAATTGGGATGCTGGTTTGGATTTCGGATTTGGGTATGAAAAAAGGGTTTCCAGAAATCACCGGAAACCCTGATTGTGGAGCTAAGGGGATTCGAACCCCTGACCCTCTCCATGCCATGGAGATGCGCTACCAGCTGCGCCATAGCCCCGTGGAGCTAGCCGGGTTCGAACCGGCGACCCTCTGCTTGCAAAGCAGATGCGCTACCAGCTGCGCTATAGCCCCATAGTTGAAAAAAAGCGGCCGCGCCGCTCTTAATCACCGTGGGCCCGGGAGGACTTGAACCTCCGACCTCATCCTTATCAGGGATGCGCTCTAACCACCTGAGCTACGGGCCCGTTCCTGCTGCACTGTTAAGCACAACGAATTGAAATAATACGCGAATTTCAGAGAAAGTCAATACAAGGTGTGTCTTCGGCGTGTCGTGACATAATGCAGACATGCCGAACAATCATCGTAGCCAGCGTAACAACAGTGGGAGAGCCAGCAGGGGAGTGCGCAACCGTAATCGCACGCTATCCGAAGAAACCACGCAAATCGCTGGGATGACGGTGACCATCGTGCGTAAAGCCATCAAAAACATGTACCTGCGCATCAAACCGCCGAACGCGCAAATCGTCATCTCCGCACCTTCTCGCATGTCGCAAGCGGCAATCGCACGATTTGTGACGGAACGCAAACCATGGATCGAACGTGCGCGACGCACCATGCTGCAAGCCAAGGATGAACAGATCCGTCAAAGCGATTTCAATGGTTTGGACCGTGTGAATGGTTCGCATGGTCCGGATAATCTGAATGGCCTGGAAAATTCGGGCGGCGTGGGCGATCGAAACAATCCAGGCGATCCCAATAGCTTGAATAATCCGCGCGTTTTCGTGTGGAACGACGCGGCGAAGGAACGGGCCGTACGGGCCATCAATGCGCAACTGCCGGTGCTGCTTGCGAAATGGTCGCCGATTATCGGGCGGAAGCCGACGCATGTCACGTTACGCATCATGACGTCGCGATGGGGGTCATGCACGCCGAAAACCGGCCGCATCCGACTCAACCTGCAACTTGGTCTTATGGATCCCAGATTCCTGGAATACGTGCTTGTGCACGAAATGACGCACCTGTGGGAAAACGGGCACGGAGAGGACTTTCAGCGGCGTATGAGCGCATATTTGCCGCAATGGAGGCAATTGCGGCGGGATCTGAACCGTCATGTTGTGTTGTGATGCTCGCGATGCTGTTGCGTTCGCCGTCACGCTGCCATGCTGCGATGAGCTTGCGTAGGGCGATGTTGTTGCGTTGCCTGTGATGTTGAAATACTTGCGATATCACGCCACTGCCGTCACATTGCGCGGATTGCCATGACTAGCCACGGCTTACGCACGTTTGATAACGACGTATAGGTGATTCGTATAGCTTTTTGTTCATAAGATGTACAGAACGCTTAACATCCGCGATTTGCAAGCCTACAATCGTGACGACTGAAACGTTTGCGTGCAAACAGTCCACGCAGAAAGATCGAATAAGTGAGGGAGGGGTCGATTGTGACTGTATTGAGAAAAGTCGGCATTATCGGCATCGGACACGTGGGCGCGCATGTCGCAAATGCCGTGCTTTCCGCAGGGCTGGCCGAAGAACTGAAGCTGTGCGACATCAACGAGCAAAAAGTAGTCAGCGAATGTCAGGATTTAAGTGACACGTTGGGTTTCTATCCGCATAACTGTGTGATCGGCAACTACGGCACGCAATACGAGCAGCTAGCCGACTGCGACGTGGTAATCAACGCTGCCGGCGACGTGAAAACCAGCGCCAAAGATCGTGACGGCGAACTGTTCGTCACCACCGACATTGCACGCACCTGGATCTCCCGACTGTTCAACGCAGGCTTCCACGGTGTGATCATCACCATCTCAAATCCTTGCGATGTGGTCGCAACCGAAATCTGGCACATCACCGGCTACGATCCGCGCAAAATCATCGGAACGGGAACCGCGTTGGATTCCGCACGACTGCGCAACGCCATCGCGAAACGCGTCAACGTGGATCAGAAATCAATCGGCGCATACATGCTGGGGGAGCATGGCAATTCGCAGTTCGCCTATTGGTCGAACGTGAACATCGCAGGCAAGCCGCTTGATCAACTCACACAAGACGATCCGCAACGATTCGCCCTCGACAAGGACGAAACCGAGCAGGACGCCCGTCGAGGCGGATACCGCGTGTACGCCGGCAAAGAGTGCACGGAATACGCTATTGCAGCCACTGCGGCACGCCTTACGCAGGCTGTGCTCTGCGATGAACACTATGCGACCGCCTGCTCCACGCTGCTTACCGGCGAACAAGGCGAAAGCGGCAATTACGCCAGCCTGCCGTGCATCATCGGAGCGAACGGCGTTGAAGAAGTCCTCAGTCCCACACTCACCGAAAGCGAACAGGCCAAATTCCATGCGTCCTGCGAGCATATCCGCGCCAATATCGCGCAGCTTGCATGGTGGAACGACGAATGCCATCCCATGCTGCGCGGCTGAATCTGCAATAACTCAGCGGATTTAATAACAGAGCAGACTTGCGATTACTGATGTTGATTGTGTAAAAAATCAGCATTTACATAATCGCAAGTCTGTTTTATTTTCATTTTATTTTCGTTTTATTTTTGATTATTTCGTAGCTTTCGCAGCATCGACGTCAACAGTATGCTTGCGGATTTCCAACGTTTCGATACGACGGCCGTCCACTTGCGTGACGGTCATGTCATAACCGTCGTCGGAAGGCAGCACGTCGCCGATTTCGCCCATCTTTCCAGTATGCGCCAGGAAATAGCCGGCAACCGTCTCGTACGGACCGTCTTCCAGCTCAATACCGGTCAAATCGGCGAAATCCTCAATCGTCATGCCGCCTTCGATCGTGGCGACGCCATTGACGAAAGCGGCGCGTTCTGTGCGTTCGCCGCCTTTCTCTTCCGGCAGGTCGTATTCGTCGCGGATGTCGCCGACCAATTCCTCGGTCATGTCTTCCAACGTGACGATGCCGTCGGTACCGCCATATTCGTCGATGACCACCGCCAGATGAATGCCGCGCTTACGTAGCAGCTCAAGGCTTGGCAGCAGTTTCGACGTGCCCGGCAGCGAAATGCCCTCGCGCGTCACGTCGGCAACCGTCTTCGCCTCGGGATCGCGAATGTCAAGCAGGTCGCGCACATGCACGAAACCAAGCACATCGTCGAAATCCTTGCCGGTCACCGGATAGCGGGAATACGGCATTTCTCTCACATATGCGGCCGCCTTCTCAATCGGCATATCGCCATCCAAAAAAACCACGTCGGCACGCGGGCGCATCACTTCGGCCACAATCGTTTCGGACGCGTCGAACACGTCGTCGAGAATCGTGCGTTCGTCCTTGCTCAAGTTCGTATTGGTGTTGACGAGTACGCGCAGCTCTTCGTCGGACACTTCGCTGTCGGTTTCGTTCGGGTCGAAACCAAGCAAGCGCACGATAATGTTCGTGTTCTTGCCGATCAGCCAAATAATCGGCTTGCACACCTTCGCAAACACATGAATCGCAGGTACCACGGCACGCGCGATCTGCTCGTTGCGTTGCATGGCGATACGCTTCGGCACCAACTCCGAAATCACGATCGAACAGTACGAAATGATCAACGTCAGCACAATGGTGGTCAGGGGAGCGGCCACACTCGTCGGCACGCCCCAACTTTCAACGATCGGCACAATATAAGGCGAAATCGACGATTCGCCGAACGATGCGGAAAGGAAACCGCTCAACGTCACGCCGATCTGCACGGTCGACAAAAACGTGTTCGGATCTCGCGCGATCTGTGCGACGCGCTTTCCGCGGGCATCCTCCTGTTCCATCTGGTCGATCTGCGATCCACGCAGGCTGACCAACGCCAGTTCGGTGCCGGCGAACACCGATCCGAGCAACAGAAAAACGAAAATCAGGAGAATGTTCAAACCTAGAGACATGGTTCCACTCTATCGGGGCGGTATGTCAAAGTGTCTGTATCTCCTGATTTTCTTGGATTTTCTCAATTATTCTTAGATTGCTTAGCTTCGGATTGTTCTTTTTTGGATCTCTGTTTCGCAAATCTCCGTTTTCCGAATTGTAATCCGTTTCAGAAGCTAAGAACCTCGACTTTGCCGGAGTCCAGCTGGTACCTTGCGCCGACGATCATGAGTTTGTCGGATGCCAGCGCCTGCTGGATCGCTTCGGATTGTTCCACCAAGAGTTCGATGGTGCGCGCGATGTGCACGCGTTCGAAATCCTCGCTGGATTCCAATTCCGACTCGTGCGCCTGCCAGATTGAGAAACCGACGGTGCGCATCATGAGCGAATCCGAAGCGCAGATGCGTTCGTCGATGTCGGCAATGCTGTCGGCGGCCATCAGCGAATCCTCGGCATCGGCGGTCAGTTTGTGCAGTAACGCCTCGTAATCCTTGGAAGCTTGCTTGATCGCACCGCAATTCTGGTGGCCGAGCACCACCAGCAAACGTACGCCGAGCACGGTCACCGCGTATTCCAGGGATGCAAGCACGGCTTCGTCGATGATTTGACCGGCCGTGCGAACCGTGAACAGGTCGCCAAGACCGGAATCGAAAATAATATCCGGGCTTACCCGCGCGTCGGAGCAGCTCAGTACGGCCGCTTCCGGTGCGTGTGTGTCCACAAGTGCTGCGCGTGCTTCGGCGCCACGATTCGGATGTTCCGGTTTGCCTTCCGCAAACCTGCGATTGCCTGCCAGCATGCGGCTCCATGCGCCGCTTGCCGTACCTTCGACCTCGTTCTGGTCTACAAACAGTTCGTCTGCCATTGACTCCACCCCTCATTGTTCAGGCTAGCCAACATCATACGTTTTGGTCTGACCGTTCGCTGGGAAATAGAGCGATATCTCGCTTATGTATGGCAGATTTCGTGTTCTGTCCGGTGATATTTCGCTTATGTATGGCAGTCCCAAAGGTGAAAAACCGGAAAAATGTACCCCCGAAGTGGGTTTTTCGCATGATGGTCTGCCATATATAAGCGAGAAGGCTCATGACAAGGCTCCGATTCTGCCATATATAAGGCAGATATAGGTATGAAAAAGGGTCCCCGATCGGCAGTGCGAACGGGGGCCCTGAAAGAAACTGGCTACAATCAGCCGGTGTTCTGCAGGCCTGCTGCGACACCCGACACGGTGCACAGGATCAGGTAGGTGTAGTTCTCCTTCTGTCCGTGCGTGAGCTCTTCCTTGTCCACGCGCTTGCGTAGCGAGCCGAGGGCGAGCACCTGAGTGGCGGACAGCGCATCCACGTACGGCGAGCGGATGCGGATGGCCTGGCCGAGCACGTGGCGGTGCTGCAGAGGCCACTTGTCGCCTACGATCTCGAGCACCCACTTGCGGGTGAGCTCCATCTCGTCGAGGACCTTCTTGTTGAGGTCTTCACGGTCTCCGAGGGCAAGGTACATCTTGGCGATGCGCTCGTCAGTCTTGGCCAGCGACATTTCGATGTTGTCGATGAACGTGGAGAACAGCGGCCATTCCTCGTAAGCCTGACGCATGGTCTCCAGATCGCCGAACTTCTTGCCGGTGATGCCCTCCAACTTGGTGATATACTCCATGATCTCCGCCTGGATCCCGTCGTTGATCTTCTGGCCGTCCTCATAGTACTGGGTGCAGGCCTCGGTGGTGACGGTGAAGCCCTGGGGCACGGGCATACCCAGATTGGTCATCTCAGCCAGGTTGGCGCCCTTGCCGCCCAGCAGCTCCCGCATGGAGCCGTTGCCCTCTGAGAACAAATAGACATACTTATGCGTGTTGGCCATTTGTCATTCCTCCTAGATTTACGTTGCACTACTATACTCAAATACAGTAACCGGAGACATTATACCATTTTGCCAAAAGATTGCAAGAGATACCCGTCGGTTTTCTTTCTCTTTTGCTCAATTTTCGCCACTTTGGGCGCACGGAAGTGCCAACTGGCTTCATTTTGCTCCAGCCGTCCCCGCCCCGACCGGCCGCGCATAAAAAATGCCCGCAGAAGCGGACATCGTGTTTTTAAATGTCTACATTATCAAACATGTGGATGTTTAGTAAATATATCATTTTTGCAGGAAAATTGCAACAGGCTATTAATATATTTTACAAATTTATTTCCTAAATCTTCCTATCGCAAAATGTTGTATCCTCGTTTAAAAAGGTAGACATTTACAAAAAGGAGGATACACCATGAGACATCAAAAAAAACGGTGGTTTGCCGCATTATTATCCTTATGTATGTTACTATCTATTCTTCCTTCAACTTCTCTAGCTTTTAGTGAAAGCGAAGAGACCTGGAGTGGGAACAGGAGGAATCAGACCATTGATGGCGGAACCCATACAATTACGCTTAGTAATCTTACTATTGACTCACCGGGCGTTGAGAAATCTGCTATTGATATAACTGGTAACGCAGATGTCACCTTTATATTGGAGGGCAACAACACTCTCAGAGGTTACCGGAATCATCCTGCCATCTGGGTGGAGTCCGGTTCCTCCGTTACCTTTGAAGGAAACGGATTACTCGAGGCCTCCGCCGGGGGGGCATCCATCGGTTTGGGGGCGGCCGGAATCGGCGGTGGATATGGCGCCAGCAGTAATTTTGGCAATATCACCATCAACGGTGGTACCATCATTGCCCGAGGCTCCGGAGGCGGCGCGGGCATCGGCGGCGGCTACGAGGTCGGCAGCGGGACTGTAACCGGCAATGTTACCATCAACGGCGGATACGTCACGGCCATCGGTGGGTCAAGCGGCAGTACCGGCGGCGCGGGCATCGGCTCCGGTGAGAACGCAAACTATAGCGGAACCGTCACCATCAACGGCGGTGTGGTATACGCCGAGGGCGGTGCGGACTCCACCAGCATCGGCAGCGGCAACCGTGCTATCGGTACAAGCGACAACGGAGCCTTCACCACCGGCACGGGCGGAAACGCCGTCATCGTGGCCCCGGACGGCATTGGGGACCCCTCCGGCTTCGCTGACTGGGACGGTATTTTTATCAGCTATGAGGGCAGTAATACGAGCGCGACGGTGGGTGAGGACGGTACGGTTCACCTGAATGACACAGAGGCCAATATCCAGGTCTGGGGTGAACCGGTGATTGACTATCCGCTTGTGGTGGAAAGCGGCACCGAGCTGCGGGTCGTCCAGAATGACCGAAACTACGCCTACGCCACTCTGGAAATCGGCCAGGACGGCAAACTGACCAATAACGGCACCGTCACCGTAGACGAGGGAAGCACCCTGATTCTGCTGGAAGGTCTTGACCAGACAGATGGCAGCGGTACACTGGAATGCACCGGCACCGTCAAACTGCCCCCGGAGGAAAAGCTGATTGCCCTGTCCGGCGCGGAGGACCTGACCTACAACGGCACGGAGCAGAGCCCCGAGGTAAGCGTTACATTAAATCTGTGGGGCTATTCCCATACCTATGGGAATCCGGCGGACTATACCGTAACTTACACAGATGCCACAAACGCCGGAGAGACCGCCAAGGCCGTTGTTACCTCCACTGGTGCCGGCGACCTGCTGGAGGGCAGCGCCTCCAGGACCTTTACCATTCAACCCGCCGATTATACCATTAACGTGTCCGACGGGAATTGGACAGTGGCGCATGGTGAAACGCAGCTCCTGTCCAAGCTGCCCCCTGCCACCATTTCCATTGACCCGTCGATTCAAGATGACCTGACCGGCCTGAGGGCTGGGAACCTGACTTGGTATATGGATGAGCAACATTCGCAAGCGGTGACCGATACCTCCCTTCAGAATACATCCGCCGGCGAAGAGGTACCCCTCTATTGGGTTTTCAGCCACAGTGATTCCAATTTTGCGCCAGAGTCCAAGTCCGGGACACTGACCATCACGATTACCAATCTGCCCATTTATCCGGTTGTGATCCGGCAGGGAGATGAGGTTGTTACAAATGGTACCATCAACAAGACCTATGGGGATGAAAACTTCACTCTAACTGTCGAACTTCAAAAGGATGATAGTCCTATTTCTCCTGATAGTCTAGTTACCTTTACTAGCAACAATGAAGATGTGGTAACGGTAGCCCAGAATGGTGAGGTTACCATCACCGGCAGCGGAACCGCTGTCATTACCGCCAGCGTGGCGGAAAAAGGCGGAGACGATGGCTATGCCGCCGCCAGCGGTACCGTCACCGTATCTGTGGCTCAAAAGCCGATTTCCGTGGATGACAGCACCGTGAAGCTGAACGGTCACTCCAGTCCGTATACGTGGCCCTATGATGGACATGCGTCGGTTACAGTCGATGCCGAACTGACCCAAGCTGACATTGTAGGCAGCGATGATGTGGATGTGACCGCCACCGGAACACTGAGCAATGCAAACGCCGGCAATCGGTCGGTCACCCTTTCTTACGAGCTGACCGGCGACCGGGCCATGCACTACGTTCTGCGTCCAGCCCAAGCAAGTAAGCCGGTGGTCGTTGCCAAAGCTGATCCCGGCCAGAATCAGATTTCTGCCAATCCCGGCGCCTTGACCATCGCCAACCGGGCAGCCAGGACGTAAACCTATTCCCTCTCCCAGTTGACTGCTGGACTGGATGGCTTGGGAAACATCTCCTATAAGTTGGGTAATATTACAATAGCCAAAGAGGGATACTTTACCACTGACGCTGTCAAGGTAAATGCCGGTGTCCTGCGCCTGCCCGTCAACGCCGTGGAGTCTGATGAAGAAACAAAGGTTGCAGACATAGCAATTACAATTTCCAGCACCAACTACGAAGACTTCACCGGCACCATTACGGTCAACAGCAAAAATCTCCATGTTCTGACCTATGATCCCAACGGCGGCAGCGGCGGCCCCGGAACGGAGCTGCTGGACACCCAGACCGGCTACCCCTTGAAGCAGTCCCCCGCCCCCACTCACGATCAGCAGGACGGCGTGGATGTGTTGTTTATTGGATGGACAGCGGACACCACTGGAAACAAGATCTACACCGCCAGCGATACAGCGCCCACCACTGTTGCCAACGTAGACATCAACGGCGACACGACGGTTTACGCCGCCTGGGGCGTGGATACCAATGGCGACGGCGTGCCGGACGTGAACGAGACCGGCAAGTACACGCTGACCTACGCCGAAAACGAGCTGGAGAGCGGCACCTTGCAGGGGGTTCTGCCCACCGACAGCGGCACTTATGTCAAGGGCAATACGGTTGCCCTGGCCGATGGAAGCGGCCTCAGCCTCACCGGAACTACAACCAGCGACAAGGGAACGGCCCGTTTCGTGGGCTGGTCCAAGACACAGATTGACCGCATTCTCTCGCAGGGTGACACCATGCCCGCCGGTGTTGTGGAGCAGGTGACCTTCACCAACTCTGATATCACTGTTTACGCCGTCTGGGGCTGGGATACCAATGACGACGGCAAGCCCGACATCACTCAGAATCCCTCCATCACCTCCTCCGCGGGTGAGAACGGCTCCATCGCCCCGGAGGGCAAGGTCTATGTCCCGGCCGGGAACAGCCAGAAGTTTGATTTTACTCCGGACACCGGCTATGCCGTGGACCGGGTCACCATCGACGGCAATGCCTATGTGAACAACGGGGTCAACCTGCTGCCCGGCATGGACACCTGGGAAAAGTGGGAATCCTACACCTTCGCCGATGTCCGGGAAGATCACACCATTTCCGTGACCTTCGGTGAGGATACCAACAATAACAACGTCCCCGACGCCAACGAGGGCACCGTCACCCTGACCTATAACGCCAACGGCGGCGAGGGCTCGGCCCCTGCCGACCAGAGCGCCGACAAGTGGAGCACCGTCACCGTGGCGGAAAACACCTTCACCCGCTCCGGTTACAGCTTTGCCGGGTGGAACACCCAGGCGGACGGCAGCGGTGAGGATTATGCCGCCGGCGACGCCTTCCAGCTCACCGGCCAGGATGCCGTCCTCTATGCGCAGTGGAGCTATAACGGCGGCGGCAGCACCGGCACGGCCCGGTACACCATTGAGGCCAGCGCGGGCCATGGCGGCGGGATCAGCCCGGACGGCAGGGTGCGGGTGAGCCGCGGCAGCGACAAGACCTTCCGCATCACCCCCGATGCCGGGTATGAGATTGCCGACGTGCTGGTGGACGGCGAAAGTGTGGGCGCGGTCAGCCGTTACACCTTTGAAACCGTGCGTAAGAACCACACCATTGAGGCGGAGTTCCGCGCCGTGGAGAAGGCCCCGGATACGGGCGTGGACCGCTGGCTCAACACCACCGACCATATGGCCTACCTCAATGGCTACGGAACCGGCCTCTTCGGCCCCGACGACCACATGACCCGGGCCCAGGCGGCCCAGATGTTCTACAACCTCCTGCTGGACCAGGAGGTGTCCGCCGCGGCCCGCTTCACCGATGTGGCCCCCGACGCCTGGTACGCCCGCGCAGTGGAGGCCCTGGCCTCCCTGGGCATGGTGGAAGGCGTAGGCGGCGGGAAATTCGCCCCGGAGCGCACCATCACCCGGGCGGAGTTCACGGTGATGGCCATGCGCTTTGCCCGCCTGCCCGAGGGCGGGGAGAATCCCTTCTCCGATGTGAGCTCCTCCGACTGGTTCCACGACCAGGTGGTGGGGGCGGCGCAGTACGGGTGGATCACGGGGTATACGGACGGCACCTTCCGTCCGGAGGCCACCATCACTCGGGCGGAGGTGGCGGCCATCACCAACCGCCTGCTGGACCGGGCGGCGGACGAGGACTACGTGGACGACCACGCCGGCGAGCTGCGCCAGTTCCCCGATGTGAGCGCCTCCTACTGGGCCTACCACGACATTGTGGAGGCCACCAACGCCCACAGCTACCGTGTCTATGACGGCGAGGAGCACTGGATGTAAGTACCTCCTGATCTTCCTCTTCCATACAAAAGCGTCCCCCGGAACCGATTGGTTCCGGGGGACATCTTTTATTCCCGCTTGTCCAGGGGAAACAGGATTTTCAGAAACAGCTTTTCGGCCGGGCCGCCGCGGATCAGATCGAAGCTGCGCGCCGAACCGTCCGGCCCGGTGACGGTAAACCGGCCTGCCCCGTTGACCACCGCGAAGCCCAGGGCTTCCAGGGTGAGCTGGAGGGTGAGCTCCCACTCCAGCAGGGAGTCCACCGCCCCCTCCCGGTAGGCGTCCCACAGCCACTGGAATTCCATGGGCTGGGTCCCGTCCTGGAGGAAGCCGCGCCACAGCGCCTCCTTCTGCCGGGCCGTGAGGGCCTCCAGCGCGTCCAGAAAGCCCATGCGGTCGGCCGTGCCCATGACCAGATCCACCCCCAGGGCCTCCACCGCCTCCGGATCGGTCTGGGCGTAGCAGCCGCACACCGCCACCACCGCGTGGGGGGAGCGCTTGCGGGCCTGCCGGATCATCTGGCGGGATTTCTTGTCGCTCACCGCCGTGACGGTGCAGGTGTTGATCACATAGGCGTCCGCCGCCCCGTCAAAGGGCACCAGGGCGTGGCCCCGGCCGGTGAGCTCCGCCTCCATCGCCTGCGTCTCGTATTGGTTGACCTTGCAGCCCAAGGTGTAGATAGCAACTCGCATGTCTTTTCCTCGCATATGACCGCGGCTCTTTGTGAAAAAAACAGAATTTCCGGTTTACCGCGGCTTTCCCATTGAATTTTTTCCCCGTTCCTGTCTATAATGGGGATACCCTAATTATAAAGCAAAGCCCCACCGTTTGTATACAGTCATTTAGGAGGTGCCCTTTCATGTCTGAGTTCTTCGTGTCGCTGTCCTCCATCGAGGATGTACGCCAGTTTGTCAACGCGGCCACCTGCTGCCCCTGCGAGGTGGACGTGCTCTCCGGCCGATACGTCATCGACGCCAAATCCATCATGGGCCTGTTCTCCTTGGATCTCTCCCACCCGGTGAAGGTGGAGGTCCACGGCTCCGACGCCGACCGCTCCGCCTTTGAGCAGAGTGTCGCCGCCTTTGAGGTCAAGCAGACCCAGTAATATAAGATAAGGAGGGCGGCCCAGGGCCGCCCTCCTTTTTCGACGGTTTACAAACCGGCCGCTTCTGTGGTAGAATAGTTTGCTTTCGCAGGAGGGATGACCATGTCAGACCAGTACCCGTTCTTCGCCTACCTCTCCCGGATGCGGTACATCAACCGCTGGGGGCTGATGCGCAACACCTTTCAGGAGAACATTCAGGAGCACTCCCACATGGTGGCGGTGCTGGCCCACGCCCTGGCCGTGATCCGGCGGGACGTGTTCGGCGGCAACGCCGACCCCGGCCTGGCCGCCGCCGCGGCCCTTTACCACGACGCGCCGGAGATTCTCACCGGCGACCTGCCCACCCCCATCAAGTACTACAACCCCGACATCCGGGACGCCTACAGGGAAGTGGAGCAGTTCTCCGCCCACAAGCTGCTGCATATGCTGCCGGAGGCCCTCCGCCCCTCCTTTGACCCCCTGCTGCGGGAGGACTACGACCCCGGGCTCAGAACACTGGTCAAGGCCGCCGACAAGCTCTCGGCCCACATCAAATGCGTGGAGGAGCTCAAGGCGGGCAACGCCGAATTCAAGCAGGCCGCGGAGCAGACGCTGGAGGCCCTGCGGGGCTATGGTCTGCCCGAGCTGGACTACTTTCTGGAGCACTTCCTGCCCGCCTTCGGGCTGACGCTGGATGAGCTGCAGTGAGAGTCCCCCATATCCGTAAAAACCGCAAAGGAGCTGTTCTATTATGAGAGCAATCGTCACCGTTCTCGGCAAGGACCGGGTGGGTATCATGTCCCTGGTCTGCGCCCTGCTGGCCCAGCACAATGTCAACATTCTGGACATCAGCCAGACCATCCTCCAGGGGGACTTCACCATGGTTATGCTGGTGGACGCCGGCGCCTGCGACATCCCCTTCGCCGAGCTGGCCGCCCTGCTGGAGCGGGAGGGTGAGGCCCGCAGCCTGGACATCCGCGCCCAGCGGGAGGATATTTTCAACGCCATGCACCGGATCTGAGGAAGCGCGGAGGGTAGGCGCATAGGGGAGCTAAGAGGACATGAAGACGAAACCGCAGCGTGAGCAAACGTGCCGGTGGCACGTTTGTAGCGGAGGCCGCAGCGGCTATGCCGCGAGGAGGAACCCCGG
>ENA-OPTX01000737-OPTX01000737.1-human-gut-metagenome-genome-assembly--contig:-NODE-737-length-15900-cov-4.990786_pt1 | contig 15900 bp, 7 predicted proteins | sample MGYA00241465_ERZ501922 | MGnify/ENA primary metagenome ERZ501922 (study PRJEB25962, sample SAMEA2042399) | human gut metagenome | biome: human gut; feature: human-associated habitat; material: faeces...
GTCGATGATATCCGCAACCAGGTTATCACTACCTCCGGCGGACAAGTCAAGCTGGGTGACATCGCCATCATTGAAAAGGGATACATGGAACCTCCCGGCAATATCATGCACGTCAACGGAAAGCGCGCCATCGGTATCGGCATCTCCACCGACCCGACAAAGGATGTGGTAAAAACCGGTGAACTGGTAGACCGGAGGCTTGCCGAACTCATGCCCCTCATCCCCGTGGGGCTGGAACTGGAAAGTCTGTATCCCGAAAACGTGATTGCCAAAGAAGCCAACAACGGGTTCATCATCAATCTGATAGAATCCATCCTGATTGTGATTGTAATCATCATGCTGGTGATGGGCATGCGTGCAGGAGTACTGATTGGCTCTTCCCTTATATTCTCTATCGGAGGCACACTGCTCATTATGTCGTTTCTTGGCGTAGGTCTGAACCGGACCTCCCTCGCCGGATTCATCATAGCCATGGGAATGCTGGTGGACAATGCCATCGTGGTGACAGATAATGCCCAAATTGCCATTGCCCGCGGCATCGACCGCCGAAAAGCGCTGATAGACGGTGCCACCGGTCCCCAATGGGGATTGCTGGGAGCAACGTTCATTGCCATCTGTTCGTTTCTGCCACTGTATCTGGCTCCCTCTTCCGTAGCCGAAATCGTGAAACCGCTATTCGTAGTGTTGGCCATTTCCCTGGGATTAAGTTGGGTGCTGGCGTTGACACAAACCACTACATTCGGCAACTTCATACTGAAAGCAAAGGCTAAAGATGGTGATAAAGACCCATACGACAAGCCTTTCTACCATAAATTCGCCTCCATCCTCGGCACACTGATACGCAAGAAGGCGTTGACCCTTGGAAGCATTACAGCACTGTTCATCCTCTCCCTCATCGTCATGGGACTGATGCCCCAGAACTTCTTCCCTTCTCTGGACAAGCCCTACTTTCGGGCAGATGTATTCTATCCGGACGGGTACAGCATCCGCGAAGTAGAAACCGAAATGAAAAAGGTGGAAGCGCATCTGATGCAGCAGCCGGAAGTGAAACGGGTATCCGTCACATTCGGCAGCACACCGTTGCGTTACTATCTGGCCTCCACTTCCGTCGGCCCCAAACCTAACTTCGCCAATATCCTGGTGGAAGTAACGGACAGCAAATATACCAAGAAGCAGGAAGAGAATCTTGATGCCTACATGAAGGCCAACTATCCCAATGCCATCACCCGTACCATGTTGTTCAAGCTCTCTCCTGCTGTAGATGCCGCCATTGAAATCGGGTTCATCGGCAATAACACGGATACGCTGGTCATGTTGACCAACAAGGCTCTGGACATCATGCACCGTGACGGCGAACTTATCAACGTGCGCAACTCCTGGGGCAATAAGATACCGGTATGGCATCCCGTTTACAGTCAGGAGCGTGCACAACCGTTGGGTATCTCCCGTCAAAGCATGGCACAGAGTATCCAGATCGGTACGAACGGCATGACACTTGGGGAATATAGGGAAGGAGACCAGGTACTTCCCGTTCTGTTGAAGGATAAAACTATCGACTCTTTCCGCATCAACGACTTGCGTACACTCCCCGTATTCGGCACTGCACGCGAAACAACCACTCTGGAACAAGTCGTCAGCCGGTTCGACTTCCAGTACAAGTTCTCCAATGTGAAAGACTACAACCGGCAGATGGTGATGATGGCGCAGGCCGACCCACGCCGCGGTGTGAATGCCATTGCCGCCTTCAACCGTATATGGAAGCAAGTGCAAGAAGAGATTGATGTGCCCGAAGGTTACACCATGAAATACTTCGGAGAGCAGGAAAGCCAGGCAGAAAGCAATGCCGCACTGGCAGCTAACCTGCCGCTGACATTCTTCCTTATGTTCGTCACCTTGCTGTTTCTGTTCCGCAGCTACCGGAAGCCGATTGTTATCCTGCTGATGCTGCCGCTTATCTTTATAGGTATTGTACTGGGACTGGTGGTATTGGGGAAATCATTCGACTTCTTCTCCATCCTCGGCTTGCTGGGGCTGATTGGAATGAATATCAAGAATGCCATCGTGCTGGTGGACCAGATTGATACGGAAACCGCTGCCGGAAAAGCACCGCGTGAAGCCGTTATCAGTGCAACGACCACCCGTATTGTCCCGGTGGCCATGGCATCGGGTACCACTATCCTGGGAATGTTGCCGTTATTGTTCGACGCCATGTTCGGCGGCATGGCGGCAACCATCATGGGTGGTTTGCTGGTAGCCTCGGCATTGACACTATTCGTGCTGCCGGTGGCTTATTGCGCCATTCATAAAATCAAGTGAGAGAACATTCAACAATTTACAGTTTACCAATTGAATGATGAAAACAAATATACTTATTCTATCATTACTGTGCTCAGGACTGAATGCCGGGGCACAACAAGCATATCTGAGCCGCGAAGAATACCGCGACAAGGTAGAAGCATACAGCCAGATTCTGAAACAACAGCATCTGAAAACATTCGCCAGTACCGAGGCACACAAGATTGCCTCCACCGGTTTCCTGCCCCAGATTGACATCACCGCCGAGGGTACCGCCAATCTCAATCATCTGGACCAATGGAACAGTCCGAAAGGAGACTACCGCCCTTATACCTATCAGGCACTTGCCACCTTGACGCAGCCGCTTTATACCGGAGGTTCCCTAATAGCCCAAAAGAAAGTGGCGCAAGCCGAAGAGGCACTGGACCAACTTACCACAGAGCTGACCCTCGACCAGATACACTATCAAAGTGACGCCGTCTATTGGAATGCCTCTGCCGCCCGTGCCGGTCTGAAAGCCGCGGCTACCTTTCAGGATATTGTACAACAGCAGTACGACATCATCCAAGACCGCTTTGATGACGGTGCCATCAGCCGCACAGACTTGCTGATGATTTCCACCCGACGTAAGGAAGCCGAATTGCAGTACATCAAGGCACGCCAAAACCATACCCTTGCCCTGCAAAAACTGAATATCCTTATGGGCTCGGAACCGGACGCTCCCATAGACAGCATAGCCGAAATAGATATACCGACTGCCTCCATCATACCTCTGGGCCTAGATGATGTGCTGCTTCGCCGAGCAGAATATGCCAGTACCTCCGTGAACATCGCCCGCAGTGAAGCGCAACGGCATGCCGCCCTCAGCCGCTACAACCCACAAGTCAACATGTTCCTCGCTACCGGTTGGGATACGGGAATCACCTATATGGGGCAGGATGTACCTCATACTCCCGTCGTAGGAGTCAATGTCAGCATCCCCATCTTCCGTTGGGGAGCCCGCTTCAAGACAAACCGCCAACAGAAAGCCTATATCGGCATACAGAAGCTGCAACAAAGCTATGTAACGGACAATATTCTGGAAGAACTCTCCGCAGCCACCACAAAACTGACGGAAACTGAACAGCAAGTCAAGACGGCCCGGGAGAATATGATACTCGCCGAAGAGAATCTGGGCCTTGTCACCTTCTCTTATAATGAAGGAAAAGCCAGCATGGCAGATGTGTTGTCCGCACAACTCTCGTGGACGCAGGCACACACCAGCCTGATTGATGCGTATCTGGCAGAGAAGATGGCGGTGGCTGAATATGGGAAGGTGGTTAGTGAATGAAAATAAACAAAGAACGACACCCCACTATTCTTCTGGGATGTCGTTCATACCCTAACAATCTAAAAACCTCAAAAAAAGAACCCTAAACACATTTACTCCCTGGAAAAAGAATAAGGATAATCTTCCGGCTGCGTACCTCTCTTCATATTAGGCTGGCTACCCATATCAAACCTCAAGGTACCGCCATTCAGCAAATCGCCATGCGTCAGATAATTCCTGGAATAATCCACGCCGTTCACCTTGAGAGACTCGATATACATGTTCTCCGGTGAGTTATCCGGAGCATCAATAGTCAGAGACTTGCCGTTCTCAAAATGGAGGGTAGCCTTACGGAACAAAGGGGCGCCCAGCACATATTCGTCCGTACCAGGGCAAACCGGATAGAAACCAAGTGCAGAGAAGACATACCACGCCGAAGTCTGACCGTTGTCCTCGTCACCGCAGTAACCGTCGGGACCGGCAGTGTACATGCGGTTCATAACCTGACGAAGCCAATATTGGGCCTTCCAAGGCTCCCCAGCATAATTATAAAGGTAAATCATGTGCTGGATGGGCTGGTTGCCATGGGCATAGTTACCCATATTCATCACTGTCATCTCACGGATTTCATGGATTACCTGGCCGTAGTAGCTGTCATCGAACAAGGGCGGGACAATAAATACAGAGTCAAGCATCTCTACGAAAGACTCTTTTCCACCCATCAGGTCTATCAGACCTTGAGGGTCGTGGAATACAGACCAGGAATAGTGCCAGCTGTTACCTTCAGTAAAGGCGTCACCCCACTTCAAAGGAGAGAAAGGAGACTGGAACTGGCCGTCTTGATTACGACCACGCATCAGCTTGCTTTCCTTATCAAATACATTCCTATAGTTCATGGCACGTTCCGCAAAGAGTTTCTGCTCCTTCTTCGGACGGTTCAGTTCTTTTGCCATGCGGTAGATGCACCAGTCATTATAAGCATACTCCAAAGTACGGGCAGTGTTCTCGTTGATTTTCACATCGTAGGGAACATAACCAAGCTTGTTGTAATACTCATAGCCGAGGCGACCCGTGGAAGAAACCTCGGGATGGACACTCTTAGTACCACTGATGAGACCTTCGTACAGTGTCTGCACGTCCTCCACCTTCACGCCTTTTAGATAGGCATCTGCCAGCACGGAAGCAGAGTTGTTGCCAATCATACAGCCACGGTGACCCGGACTTGCCCATTCGGGAAAGAAACCGCTTTCCTTATAGGTGTTGACAAGGCCTTCCTGAATCTGCCTGTTCACCGACGGATACATCAGGTTGAGGAATGGGAAAAGACAGCGGAAAGTGTCCCAGAAACCGGTATCCGTATACATATAGCCGGGCAACACTTGCCCATTGTAGGGACTGTAATGAATCGGATTTCCCGCCTCATCCAGTTCATAGAATGCACGCGGGAACAACAAGGAACGATACAAACATGAGTAGAAAGTACGGTACTGGTCAAGGGTTCCGCCTTCCACATCAATACGGCCCAGCACCTTGTTCCAGGCATCCTGACCTTTCTGAACCAGTGTTTCCAAATTGTCATTGCCAAGCTCCTTCAAGTTACGGTCAGCCTGCTCAAAACTGATGAAAGAGGAGGCTACACGGGCATGTACCACTTCACCCTTACGGGTTTTGAAACCGATAACAGCACCGGCATGTCCGGCTTCCTGCTCAACCTTATTCTCGCTCAAGACGCCATCGGCTACAGAAGCCTTGTAAGTAAAGGGCTTGTCGAACTCTATCACGAAATAGTTCTTGAAGTTCGCGGGAACTCCACCGCTGTTACGGGTAGTATAACCGATAATACGATTCTGTTCCGGAAGTATCTTCACATAAGAGCCCTTGTCAAAGGCATCGACAACAACGTATGAATGATCATTTTCAGGGAAAGTGAAACGGAACAATACGGCACGGTCGGTAGGGGTGAACTCGGTAACCACATCGTGTTCGGCAAGATATACCTTATAATAATGAGGAAGTGCTACTTCACCCTTGTGGGAGAACCAGCTTGCACGCTTCTCTTCATCAAACTCGGGTTTGCCAACCACCGGCATAATGGAGAACTGCCCGTAGTCGTTAATCCAGGGACTGGGCTGGTGTGTCTGCTTGAAACCACGGATCTTGTTCGCTGTATAGACGTATTGCCAGCCGTCACCCATCTTACCCGTCTGAGGAGTCCAGAAGTTCATACCCCAGGGACGTGCGATCGCAGGATAGGTATTACCGGTGGAAAGCTCGAAAGTAGACTGCGTGCCGACAAGAGGACTGACATACCGGGTAAAGTCTTTGGCATGCAGCCATAAAGCACTGCTCACAAAAAAAAACAATAGGATTAATTTTCGCATAATATTAGAAAGTTGTTAGTATTAAATAAATTCTTCTCGTCATATCTCGAATTTGTGCGGCCTTCCTACTTCATTGAGGAGAGGAAAACACTGTTCCCCACAATTTTATACTCCAATGGAATGGCATTCTTTATCAGATTCAGCACAGCCCCTACACTCTCTTTTTTCTTCAGTGTACCCGAGTAAGTCTTGCTTACATCTATGTTCGGTGCCAGAATTACCCTCACCCCATACGAATTCTCCAATGTACGCGCAATGGTGTATAGGTCAGCCTTCTCAAAGACAAACTCATTATTGTGCCAGTTTTCGATTCCCGTATCCACCTGCTTCACCACCAGACGCCTAGTCATTCCGTTCAGCTCGGCTTTCTGTCCGGGGGCAAGGATAATCATACCCTCGCCATGATTACCTTTCACCTCTACTTCGCCTTTCAAAAGGGTAGCTACTGCAGACATCTTAGCCTTGTCAGACTTGAGGTTGAAAACAGTTCCCAATACTCTGACCTGCATGACCTCACTCTGTACGACAAACGGTTTTTCCGGATTCCTCATCACCTCAAAATATCCTTCTCCTTCCAGATAAACCTTTCTTCCCTTCCCTGCAAACTCATGTGGATATTTCAGGGTAGTGTTTTTATTCAGCCAGACTTTGGTTCCATCCGGCAGTTTCAGTTCCTTAATCTTATCATGAGTGGTGACAGCCAGTAATGTTTCCGGCTGGCTATAAGTCTGATAAAAAAGATAGCCGAAAGTACCCAAAAGGAAGAAGCCCACAAATACGGCCGCATACCGTATCCACCCAACCATCCTCCGTACCTTGTATTGTTTCGTCTTCTCTTGTTCCAGCCTTTTAAACAATCGCTTTTCGGCCTTTTCTATGTCTTGTGTATTCGAAGTATCCCCCAGTCTCCCCAAGTGGTAAATCTCCTCCAGCCTGAACAATTCGCGTGCATTCTCACCCGACTCTTCCAGCCAGGCGTTCACCTCACGAAGTTCATCTTCCGTACATTCACCCATAAGGAACTTGGCCAATATCTCCTCATTCAACTTATTCATTCTTTCCTTCATTATGATAATAAAACAACGCTGCTCGCAAAAACACTTACTTTCCCGATGAAAAACAGAGCCAACATCAGGTTCAGATACCCCAGTTTATCACGCAGCAACTTCAAAGCTTTGTACATGTGGGCCTCCACCGTACGCAATGACACTCCCATTGTATCAGCTATCTCCTTATTCTTCATATCATGCAGATAGCTGAGTTTGAATACCATCCGGCACTTGTCCGGCAATTCATTGATGGCATCGGACAGCTTCCTCCTGAGTTCGGCATCCTCTATCCGTTTCACCACATCATTGCTGTCAGGTTGATAGAACTCAACCCTCTTTTTATGGATTTCGAGCATGACAGCCTCATAGCCACTCACAATGTCCCGATGCTTCAGAACGTTCAAGGCACGGGTATACACCGCCCTATACAGAAAAGCCTGAATCTGCTCTCCCACCTTCATGGTATCTTTCCGCTTCCACAGCTCCACGAAAACATCCTGTACCACATCTTCCGCATCTTCTTCCCCCACAATGCGTGTGGCATAGAACAGCAGGTTGGTATAATACCTGCGGAAAAGGGATTTATATGTCAAGTCGAAATGTTCATTCATATGTTAGCCGGTTATCGGGGACTGTACCATGCCTGACCTGGCTTATCCCCCATTTCAAATTCGAAAACACTTCCATCCATTATCTGTTCATGCGTAATATAACTTTTGTCATAGTTCTTACCGTTGAGTTTGACAGATTGAATGTAGCAATTTTCCTTGCTCACCGCCGGCGCCAGTACCGTAAAGGTCTTTCCACCGGGCAGGTGCATCTTCATTTCCGGATATAGGGGGGTACCGATTTCATATTTTCCACCAACAGGGTCTACCGGATAAAAGCCCATCGCACTGAACACATACCAGGCGGACATCTGTCCGCAATCCTCGTTGCCGCACAAACCGGCAGGAGTGTTCAGGTAGAGTTCACGCATCACCCGGGCTGCATATTTCTGGGTTTTCCAAGGTTGATCCACAGCATTGAACAGATAGATGACGTGATGGCTAGGCTCATTTCCATGCGCATACTGGCCAATCATCCCGGTGCTGAAAATAGGCAACTCATCATCTGCAGAAGGATTGTAAGTAAACATACTGTCCAGCTTCTGGGCAAACCGTTCCTTACCTCCGGTCAAAACTATCAAACCGTCAATATCCTGCTGCACAGACCAGAAGTATTGCCAGCCGTTGCTCTCGCAGATGTGCGGAGTATAGTCGTCCGGCGAGAAGTTCCGGATAAACTCTCCCTTGTCATCACGGGGCTGCATGAAAGAACTTACCGGATTGTAGACATTCCGGTAATTACGGGAACGCTTATAAAACTCGTCCGCAACCTCCTTATCGCCCAGCTTCTCTGCCATACGGGCTATACAATAGTCATCATATGCATATTCCAGTGTTTTAGAAAGTGACCAGTTTTCCGAATTATACTGATCTGTCACATTATAAGGAACATAGCCATATTTCTTATATAACCCAATGCCACGATAGGAATCGATATTGGCAGTAGCTACACAAGCCTCCAAGGCCTTTTTCGCATCGAAGTCCCCAATACCTTTCAGATAGGCATCTACAATAACCGGCACAGAGTGGTAACCTATCATCATATCTGTCTCGCCCCCCTGAAAATTCCATACGGGAAGGCGGCCGTTCTGTTCGAAGAAGGCGAGGAAGGACTTCACCATATCATTCACCCGTTCCGGCTCAATAAAAGTATAGAGAGGATGAGCCGCACGGTAAGTGTCCCACAAGGAGAAAGTACTGTAATTTGTCCAGCCCTCTACCCGGTGCACTTGCTTGTCGGGACCGTAATAGGCGCCGTCCACATCACTGTAAATGGTAGGAGCAATCATCGAATGATATAAAGCTGTATAGAACTTGACTTTCTCATCGCGGTCATCGCATTTTATTTCTATCCGGGACAATTGTTCGTTCCAATCATCCTGCACAGCAGCCAGGTATTTGTCGAAATCATCATCAGGTACTTCTGCTGCTAGATTACGTGCCGCCCCTTCCATACTTACACCGGAGATGGCAGTACTGACAAGAATCTGTTCTCCTTCCTTAGTCTGAAAGTCGAATCGTGCAATGACAGATGTTCCTATCCGCTTGCCTTCTTTCTCTATGGCAGCTGTATCGAGCTGCATCGCAGCAAACGGTTTGGAGAAACGTGTACGGAAGTAGAGGCGCTGGTCGCGTGCCCAACCGTCAGAGTAACGGTAACCTTGCACCGTTACCGAATCGACGGCTTCTATGTGAGAATCATTGGTAAAATCCCAATTCATGGCTTTCCGCAAATTCAGGAAAACGGCAGCATCGGCTTTTGGGAAAGTATACCGCTGAATGCCACAACGCTCGGTGGCCGTCAACTCTACATTTATATTATAATCTTTCAGACGCACCTGATAATATCCAGCGCTTGCCGACTCTTCCGAATGAGAGAACAAAGAGTGAATGCCGAGCGGAGCTTCCGCCTCCTTATAAGGCAATGTCACCGGCATAAAAGAGATGTCATACAAGTCACCAGCGCCGGTTCCGGAGAGATGGGTATGGCTGAAGCCTGCAATGGTACTGTCCGGATAAAAATATCCGGAAATACGGTCCCAGCCCGGCAGTCCGTTGTCAGGACTGAGCTGCACCATGCCAAACGGCGCCTGGGCACCCGGATAGGTGTTTCCAGTAAAATCTGTACCGATAAAGGGATTCACAAACTCTGTATAAGACACACTCTTCACATCCGACACCTGCGAGGTGCATGCCAGAAAGGATGAAAAGACCACAAACAAACAACAAGATTTTATCAAATTCATAACATTATAGGGTTAACGTGTATAGTATAACAACCTAACCGGATAAAACACTTACACATCTTGTCACTTTTCTACAGAATTCATGCAAACAAAAGTAATACAAAATTCCGATTAATCCTCTTTTTTATTTTGTAAAAATATACTTTACACTATCTTTGTCACAAAAAGTCACAATGAATTACACGACCTATCTTTTCGACTTTGATTATACGCTTGCTGATTCTTCCCGCGGAATCGTCACTTGTTTCCGCAACGTACTGACCCGTCACGGATATACAGAGGTGACGGATGACGACATCAAACGTACTATCGGCAAGACTCTGGAAGACTCTTTTTCCATCCTCACCGGCGTGACAGATGCCGGACAACTGGCAGGATTCAAGGCAGAATACCGAAAAGAGGCCGATACGCATATGACTGTCAACACGGTGCTTTTCCTGGAAACCAAGTCCGTACTGACTGCACTGAAGGACTCCGGCGCCCGCATCGGAATCATCTCGACCAAATACCGATTCCGCATCAAGGAACTCCTCGACCAGCATTTTCCTGAAGATTTTATGGACATCATCGTGGGTGGTGAAGACGTGAAAGCCGCCAAGCCATCTCCCGAAGGGCTACTCCTTGCCATTAAGCGGCTACATGTCAGCAAAGCCGAGACCCTCTATATAGGCGACAGCACGGTAGATGCGGAAACAGCCCAAGCGGCCGGAGTAGACTTTGCTGGAGTCACCCACGGAGTAACCACTGCCAAAGAATTGGAGAAGTACCCACACCGGAAAATAATGAACACCTTGGAAGAACTGCTGGCAGTTCAGGAGGAGTATCCTTCCATATTCAAGATTGAAAATCCCATCCGGCCGGAAAACGCGCATGCCACTTCTCCCCGGAAACAGAAAAGGATAAGCGTCTGGCAAATCCTCCTTCTAGTGACACTCTTCTGGCTGGCTATTGAAGAGCTGGACATGACCGACGACAGCAACTTCTTCCCGGTTGTTTTCATACTGACATTGTGGGGTATCCTCCAAAAAAGAAGGATACTACCCAACAAAGCAAAAACTTTCATCGACTCATGGTGGCACCCCTGCGCAGTACGCTTACGCGCATTTCACATCAAGCTGATACAAGGGAGAAAAACTCCTCCCGCTGGCAACGAAACCTGCACCTGCCTGAATTGTGGCACCACCTATACCGGCAACTACTGTAACCGTTGCGGACAAAGCCGTAACACTCCACGCTATCGGTTGAGCAACGCGCTTAAAAACATTGCCGGAGGCTTCTTCAATATAGATAATGGCTTTGGACGTACCCTTCTGGAACTCCTCTACCGTCCGGGATACATGATTAGAGACTTCATCAGCGGTAAGCGTGTAGAGTATTTTCGCCCGTTCCAGACACTCTTCATTCTTGCAGCCCTTTATATCATGGCTGTACAACTGGTAGACCCGGAAGCTCTGAGCAAAAAAGAAAAGACGGAAAAGACAGAGCAGACAGACAAAGAAGAAATCATTGCCGCTAAAGAGAAGCTTACCAAAAAGATGGAGAAAACCTATAGCAAAGAGGAAAAGCGAGCCCTCGCCATCACTATAAAAAGCCTGGAGAAAAGCTTGAACAAACTGGAAGAGAAGAACGACTCCACTTCTGCCACACAGGTATCCGAACAGAACAGCGATGATGGCGACCTCATCGATGAATTTGTAAACGACACCTCGGAAGTGGGAGACAGACTGGAAAAAGTCTTCCAGAACTCTCCTTTCCTAATGAAAGTATGGAATCTGATGAAGAGCTGGGGACACGGAAACAAGGCATTCCGCATCATTGCCACACTGCCTTTGTTTGCACTTGCCACCCAACTTGCCTTCCGACGCCGGAAATATAAGTTAAACTACAATACCACGGAGCATGTGTTCATACAAGCCTACATAGCTTGCCAGATACTCCTGCTGAGCATCATCGTGCTGCCTTTCAACGGGTACGCAAAGGTAGACGATTTGTATGAGCTGCCTTTATGGCTTATTTTCGTCCTATTCTGTTGGGATTACAAACAATTGTACCGCTGCACCTGGTGGAGAAGCTTTTGGCGCACTATCCTCATGCTGACTTACAGTCTTGTGCTACTCGTCATATTCGCGTGTCTTGTAATGGCGCTGATGCTGGCCGGTATCTATGTTCTGAAATTCATTTTGTAACAGAAACCATCCCTACACGGACTGTTTCTCCTTGATGAAACAGTTTTTCTCCAATAATCTAAAAGTACAATCTGCATTAAAAGAACAAAAAAGCAAAAGAACATTTGTCTATTTAGAATAAAAAGAGTACTTTTGTGCCCGATTATTCCGCACCGGGTTCGACCAAGTGCTTTCTAAGTGATTAGAGACCACCCGACGGACAAGAAATTCGTCGGCGAATACGCGGCCGAAATGGGCGGCGTCGATCTGATCGTTTTCACGGGCGGCGTCGGAGAGAACTCGCCCGAAACCCGCAAGGAGGTCTGCGAAGGCCTCGAATTTATGGGCGTGCACTTCGACCGGAAGATCAACGAAGGTCTTCGCGGCGAAAACAAGATCATCTCCGCAGCGGATTCAAAGGTCAAGGTGGCCGTCGTTCCGACCAACGAGGAGCTGGCAATCGCCCGCAAGTCCGCGGCCATCGCAGAAGCAGGCGAAGACACTTACGGCAACGTCTTCTCCAAGTGAGCGAGGAGATCCCGCAGTCAAATGATTGAAGGGACCATATAAGAGGACCGTACGTTCCATTGGCATCAAATCCAATGCCAATGGAACGTATGGTCCTTTCTTTTTCGAATAATCCTTATGTTTCACCGCTTTTAAGGTTTCGATCGCCGAACGTTTCCAATCGTCCCAGACAATGACTTTCCATATCCGTTCATGGTCCGCATAATGGGGGAGGGGCTGGTAGTATGATACGAAACGTTGTGCCTAACGCGCATACGTCGCATGTTGAGAGAAGCGGTTGATTGTTGTGGTAAGACGTCGTTTTGTCGGTCTGAATGGCCTCAAGGGCATCGCCTTGATCGCGATAGTGTTGTATCACTGCGACCAGGGCACTCTGCGGGGCGGATTCCTAGGTGTTGACATATTCTTCACCATTTCAGGTTTTCTGATTTTCTCGTCGTTGCTGAATCATATTGATTCCGGCAAGGGAATAGGTTTCAAGGAATACTACCTCAAGCGTCTGCACAGAATATACCCGGCGCTGATTCTGATGATTCCCGTCACCGTATCGTTGGCATGGTTCATCAACCAAGACATGTTGGTGGGCATTAACAACCAGATAGTGACGGCTATGCTGGGTTGTTACAACTGGTATGCCATCGGCAGTGGCGCCAGCTATTTCTCGCAGATGAATCCAGACATGTTCCGTCATCTGTGGTTCATGTCGGTGCTGATGCAGTTCTATCTGTTGGCTCCTTTGCTGATCTACCTGCTTCGAAAAATTCTGGTACGTTGGGTGCCGGTGGCGGTACTTGCCGGACTTGCCGTGTGCAGTGCGCTTTCCATGGGATTGCAGTATCACCCGGGAACCGATCCAACCAGAGTGTATTTCGGTTCGGACACACATGCCATGGGACTTTGGCTAGGTGCCATGCTGGCATGGCTGCTGATGATCATACGGCGTGGCAACGGTCGTCCGGAAGAAACGGCGATCATGGAACGCGCTCGTCTGGTCTGGAGCAAGATCGGCCCTGCGGCGGCTTTTGTGGTATTACTGATTCTGTTATGGATGATGCAGCACGTTGAGCAGGGTCCTGCTGCCTTCTATGGAGGGATTTTCGCGGCTTCGCTACTTTCAGTGGTTCTGGTCGCCGGTTCCATTCCTTTCGGATCTTGGATGCAGGATCTGCTGGTGTTCAAACCATTTGATGTGGCCGGCCGATATTCATACGGCATTTACCTGTGGCATTGGCCTTTATGGTTGTTCACCAAGGCGATGTTCCCCCAGTGGGGTGCTCGGCATCTGGGATGGATGCTGCTAATCACACTCGCTCTTACCGCATGTTGTACCGCCATGTCGTGGAAGTTGGTAGAACAGCCCGTCGCCCGTGGCGGATTTATCGCCATGATTCGCCCGCTGCCAGAAAACGGAATGTGGGATGTAACCAGATGCTGGATTACGATCGCCGTGGTATTGAGTACATGCTTGATGTCCGGATACGCGGTAGCCAACGCACCAAAGCAGACCAGTGTGGAACGCGCGTTGGAAGAGAATGCGAAAATGCTGAAAGAGCAGCAGGGCATGCACCTCGACTTCGATAGGAAGCATCCGCCAGCGCCCAAGAAACCCGCATACACCATGCCTGACGGGCAGCAGATGGTCGCATTCGGTGACTCGGTGATGCTTGCCTCCAGTAAAGGTTTGCAATCCGTTTTTCCCGGAATCACTGTTGATGCGGAAACCTCACGTTCGATGACCAAGGCATTGGGACTTATAGACCAAGCCAAAAGCCAGCCGGAAGGATTGCGCCAATGGGTGCTGGTCGGCTTGGCTACGAATTCAGCGGTGACCGATGGCCAACTCAATGACATACTGAACGACATTGGACCGGATCATGTGCTTGTGCTGATTAATGCGCATGCCCCCGTGTCTTGGGTCCCCGGAACGAACGACGCGTTGAGCAACTTCGCGGCCGCCCATTCCGACAACGTTGTTCTCGTTGACTGGGACGCTACGATTTCGGCGCATCCTGATGAGCTTGCCGGAGATGGTATTCACCCTGGCATGTCCAATACGCTGTACGCCCAGGCTGTCAAGGATGCGATTGCGAACTGGATCAAGCAAGGGCACTGAAACATCCTTCTTGCGAATCGCGGCAAAGCAGTTTTGCGATGAATATGAGGAATCCCCCTGACTCGTTTGAGCAGGGGGATTCCTCATAACCTTTTAGGATCTGAACGGACTCAGTCTTCCTGATGCTGCGGAGCCGACAGAAAATGCTCTTCACTCGGCAGCAGAGCATTCAACAGCACGGCCACAACGAACGCCACGGCGATGCAATTGGATGCGAAGATGGACTGGAACAGCGGCGGGAAGTTGACGAAAATGTCGCCGACCTGCGTGAAACCGATACCGATGGTGAGACTCAACGCCGCAATGGTGATGTTGCGCTGCGTATAGCCGGCCTCGGAAATCATCTGGAAGCCAGACAGGATGATGTTACCGAACATCATGATGGTGCAGCCACCAAGCACGGCCTGCGGCAGGGAATTGAACACTTCCGCCACGGCAGGCACGAAGCTGGCTATCATCAGAATCAGACCACCGGAAAGAATCACCTTACGGTTGACGACCTTGGTCATGGCGACCAAGCCGATATTCTGTGCGAACGACGTCAACGGCAAGCAGCCGAACAGGCCGGAGACGGAGGAGATGAGACCGTCGCCTGCAATGGCGCCCGCAGTCTCCTTATCGGTAGGCTGACGGTCGAGACCAACCTTGGTGAGCGCAGCGGTATCACCCAGCACCTCAACGGAAGACACGACATACAGCAGGGCGAAGGAGATGATCGCGCCCGGATCGAATTCAAGCTGGAACGGCATGAAATGCGGCACGGACACAACCTGCAGATTCGCGAAACCAGAGAAATCGACCTTGCCCATGAAAATCGCGACAACATAGCCGACAACCAAGCCGAACAGCACGGAAAGCTGCTTGGCAGTACCCTTCATCAGCAGCTGGAACGCCAAGCAGGCGACCAACGAAATCAGACCGAGCGTGAGATTCTGCCAGCTTCCGAAATCCTCAGCGCCGGAACCGCCGCCGAAACTGGTGGCACCAACGGAAAGCAGTGAGAAACCAATCGACGTAACCACAATCGCGGATACGATCGGCGGCACGAAGCGACGCCAATACTTGGCCGTCAAACCAAGCACAACCTCCAACAGGCCACCAAGCACAACCGCGCCGGCGACCGCGCCGTAGCCTTGGTTCTGGGCGATCGACATGGCAGCAGCCACATAGGTGAAGGAAATGCCAGTGACCATCGGCAGGCGGGAG
>ENA-OPTX01000750-OPTX01000750.1-human-gut-metagenome-genome-assembly--contig:-NODE-750-length-15716-cov-4.442884_pt1 | contig 15716 bp, 11 predicted proteins | sample MGYA00241465_ERZ501922 | MGnify/ENA primary metagenome ERZ501922 (study PRJEB25962, sample SAMEA2042399) | human gut metagenome | biome: human gut; feature: human-associated habitat; material: faeces...
AACTGTACGCTTTTCCGCTCCACCTTCGCCTGCCGCATGAGCCTGTGCACGATAAACCCCGCGGAGAATCTCGCGCACCTTTTGTCCTTCCATACGATGAACCCGTCATCATCGGTGGTACGGCAGATGTACCAGTCCCCCGTCTCGTCATCATGCGCAAAGCTTACCCGGCCTCCGCCAAGAACACCCAGTTCAATTGACATCATCTTTGATAGATAGACAGTTCCCCTGCTGTCCAGATTGATGGTCCGCTTGCCCTTGTATGTGACTTCCTGCGGACGGGAATTCTCCTTGTTATATACGATAAGTGCCATAGTCCTTTCCTGTTATAATGGTGATAAATGATTTCCGTTCAAGATATCGCTCCTTCAATTACCAACATCTGGCTCCTCCATGCAAAACTCCTGTGCGAGCGCACCGCTTCCACTATGGCGCATACTTTCTGTGATATGGCCGTGGCCGAGATACCCATACATTCCGCCAGTGCCTTGAAAGAGAAACTGGCCTCGTAGAACCGGAGCATGAACATCCGGTATTCGTCATAAGAGAATTTCTGCCGGATAAAGCGGAGTATGTCCCTTACCAGCCTCTCACATCCGTTCAGGTCGTCCGTGGAAAGAAACTCCGCCTCCTCACCGCATCTGAGGAAAAAATCGTCTTCAGGATGGGCATACCGGTTCTCTCTTTTTATCTTTACCAGAGCCGCCTTTTTGTAGCATCCGACAAAATACGCGTCATAATCCGTTATGTCCTTTCCGGGAACCAGCACCTGCCTTCTTACGAAAAGGTAGGTGTCATGGAAATTGTCCTCGTCCAGCATTCCGTACCGGCGTAACGTCCCTCTCAACCTGTCATAGGATTTTGTGAACCACTCGTTGAACAGTCTTTCCTTTTCTGCGCTCTTGTCTGCCATAGCCTTATATTTTTTTGAGTTATACATGGCCTACACGGGTAGGCATTCTTATTTCTTGTGCTTCCTCCAGTTTGTTTTTCGGCGGTCTCCGGCAAGGCTTGCCGTGAAAAAATACGCTCACGCGAAGCGTGAGGAAGATTTTTTCACGAGCAACCAGCCCGCAGGGCCGCCTTGCGGGACCGACCTGAAAAACAACTTTCTTTGCCGCAAGAAATGAGGATGACAGATTGCGTTACATTTATTCGTAAAAGCTTTTGTTATTTCCACCTCATGATGTATTTTCGTGAGTGCTTATTACATTTTAGAAAGCAGACGGGAAATGGAAGAATATTCGAAATATCCGGTAGAGGTAATCAGTGGCATCGCCGAAGAAACGGGCATGGGAATGGTCTGTTTCTTGAATCCGGACACTTTGGAAACCGAAAGCGTGCCGGGAGCATCATACGGTTCTTATGAGTGTGGAGATTTTGACGAATATTATCAGGAAGTTTACAGGAAGGTGGAGCGTTGGGAGAACTGCGTCCGCATTGACCCGCCGGAGCCGGGAGAGTCCTTCGGAATCATGGAGCGTTTCATCCGAGACTGCATACCGGATGATGCCGGAATAAAAGGGCGCTTATGGAAAGCCGTATCGGGACGGCAACCGTTCAGAAACTTTAAATATGTCATTGATGAAAGCGAATACCGTCAGAAATGGTTTGATTTCAGACGGGTACAACTTGAGCGGTTTGTAGCGGACTACCTGAATAGTTTGGATATAGATGCACCTGCCGAATAAAAATCACTTTTGGACTTTTTCTATTTGATTATTTGGTAAATAAGACTTTTTTTCGTACTTTTGCATACAAGGATTTGGATATGAGAATCCAAGCAGAACGGAGAAGTCCGGTGGTTTCTAAATCATTACCTATTCAATTTATTGCCATTTTTAAAGTTCTAATAATCAGAGAATTATTCACTAGTGCAAGAAATGTGTAGCAACTAAATAAAAACATATCCAGACACCGGCGCAATGTACGCTGCCCATCCAGCTTTAAGTTTTCCAAACGACCTAACTCCTCAGGCGTTAAATGAGTACGCTTACTCTCTTGATATTTAATCTTATATTTCCGAAATGGATATTTGTGCAACTCGAACAACTCCTTATTAATCGCCAAGTTGATATATCGTTTCAAATGCTTCATATGTTTAGCGATCGTATTTCGATGATACTCCTGCTTCAATAAGAAATATTCAAAATCGCATAAGAAATTGAAATTAATATCCTTAAACAGAACGTCCTTTTTATATAAGGATAGAACATGCAAAGTGGACAAATGTTTTTTTAATGTCGATTCTTTCAAATTACTATGTAAAATCTCCTCACGCATGAAAACAAGAAAAGAGGAAGACGTAGATGTCGAAGAAGCCTCCTCACGCAGATCCTTCAACGAAAAACCGTTATTCGCTTGTCTCTTCTCCAGCTCATCTCTCTCCAACTCCATAACATAGTTCTGAAGATACAGGTTTAACGCATCCATATTCGGATGATTCTTTATGGAACGTCTCTTGTTGTCCCATTGACAAGGTTTCACATAAACCTTCGTTGAAAAATACCTCTTTTGCCTATTCAAATAGGCCTCTACTTGAATCAAAGCTTTTCCTTCCGCATTCAATTGCTTTTTTCGATTAAACACTAAGTTGTAAATTACTTTTTCCATGATACATTTATATATTATCTGATTGTAAACACGAAGGAACAATAATAAGTTCTTTGTAGCACAATCTACAAACTAAAAGTTTGTTATCACGGATTACCTACTAATAAAAAAACATATATCCAAGTAAATAAAAAGGGCCTACCAAATACATGGCAGGCCTCTCCTACTTTTCGAGATATTAAATCATATCAATAATCTTCACCTTCCCAACCTGTTTTACGGAATCCCTTAACCGTCATCGACTTTCCATTTTGAGTCAAGGTAAATTCAATGGCATCCACTTTTGTATTGGCTTGAGTAGTATAACCATCCACAATTACTTTACCAGAGATATTGAAGGTTACAGTAGAATTTATACCATCATCCGCATGGAGCAGATTAGCGATACCATCCCCATCAAAAGATTTAGAAGTGACATCGCAATGAATCTTGCCACGTACTCCCCAGTCGTTTGTGGCAACACTCATTTTTATCCACATCTTATCCGTGGCATCATCAGTCGTATTGTAAGTATTGCAGGTCACACCTTCCGCCAAGACACCACCATCCTCACCTGTAACATTAACTACCCATTCGCCACATAAAGGGTAAATAGCCGTGTATTCTATCTCGTAATCACCATAAGTCTCACAAGAAGAAAAGGTGACCAACGCCAATAAGATAACCAGTAATTTATTTATCTGTTTCATATTCAAAAAGCTTTTCTGATTAATATACATTTATAACACCCATTTATTTATGCCACCATTGTTTTTCCGCTAACGGAACTACCGCCGGAGTATTAGGGTTATAGTCTGAAGATGACTTCGGATACAATAAACGACGAGGATATTCACCCGGAGCCAACGCAGAACCAATGCAAGGAGTCAACTGCCCCCAAATATATCCTTCCTCATCCACATGCTTTGTCCCTAAAACAGGAATACCGGTACGATTGATATCAAACCATGCGTCCCATGCTTGACAACGAGTGGAAGCGATCCACTTCTGGGTCAAAATAGAGGTAAGCATTGAATTTTGGTCCGTACTATCGAAAGCATAAGGAGCACCTTCCGAAACAAACTCGGCAGCAGAATACCCCCAACGTTCAAACGCATAATTCACACCTTGCTCATAAGCCACTTTCGCTTTAGCCACATCATTCAAACGAGCGTAAGCTTCCGCTTGCAGGAACGCTACCTCAGCAGCAGACATAAAATAAACAGGATCTGTAGGACCTAGCTTAGCCACAGAGATCATACGAGTTGTTACCGCTACCGAGTTTGGGCGGTCACCATACTTCAAAGCTGTTGTCTCGCCGGAGCCATCCGTATTAGGTGAATAAAAATCATTTAAACGAGGATCCTCATATTTTTTCAAATAATCGCAAACCGTAGCGCACGCACGAATATTTACAGTTGAATTCAATTTACGACGGTCATTCTCATACAATGGATTTGATTTATTTTCCAAATCTTGAAAACAGTCCATCTTAGCGTCTACACTCAGCAAATCTCCTTCGTCGAGCAATGCCTTGATAGCAGCTTTATTCGTATCGAAATCACGCATCAACAATTTTAGCTTTAAACTCTTCGCAAATTGAATCCACTTATTCACGTCACCAGCGAACACCAAGTCTTGTTTTGTAACCGAAGGCAAACCACCTGCGGTAGCTTCCGCTTTTTTAGCGATAATCTCGTCCAACATCGCTAATAATCCCGGATAAACCACAGTCTTACTGTCATCATATTTCGGTGTAGTATTCTCATTCCCAAGAATAGCTTCTGTAAAAGGAATAGAGCCATAAGAGTCCACTAGGATATGATACATAAAGGCAGTCATAGTCTTACCCATTACCCAATAATTCCATTCTTGAGCCGATTCAGAGCTTTTGATAACCAAATCCAAGTCTGGCAGTGCTATTGAATAAGGTATAGACCACAAACGAGAATCGGATGCGTTAGTTATCGTATAGTTAACCAATGTATTATACTGGTTGGATGTATGTCCCTGCGTACATTGCTGAGACCACATGCTACCATATAATTCGTAAGTACCACCTACAATACTTGCTACTCCTGCGATACCAGAAGGAAGCAAAGTAGAAGAAGAGGCTTCCGTTGGATATTCCGGATTCTGGTTAATATCCAAATAATCGGAACAAGCTGTAGTCGCCATCAACAAGCAGCTAACCAGTCCTGTATATATTAAATTGTTTCTTTTCATACTATCTTTACTTTTTAAAGTTACTTATTATAATACAACTTTAATACCACCACCAAACGTACGGTTTGTCGGAGCCGCACCAAATTCACCAATTTCAGACAAGATGTCATTACCATAATTCGTACCTTCCGGATCTACGTAGTTGTTCTTTTTCGGGGTCCACATAAATAAATTACGTCCGATCAAACTAACTTGAACCATAGAGAATGGGGTTTGTTTCAACCATGCTTTCGGCAAAGAGTAAGAAAGTGTAATCTCTCTTAATTTCAAGTAATCTTTAGGTAAAATCCAATTTCTATACTGAGCGTAGTTGGAGGCGTTATTATAGTAGGTATTAACAGCGCTAGAAGCACCTCCCCAATGTACGATAGGTATATCATTCTCTACGTATTGACCATTTACGACTTTCACGGAATTAGGAACCACAAATGGTTCACGATTATTAAACACCGTATAAGTAGAGTTTCCGGCAAATGTAAGCAATTGAGAGGTATATGAATAGAACTCACCGCCATTACGCCAATCTAATACCGCTGATAAAGTAATCCCTTTCCATGTGAAATGCGTATTAAAGCCCATCAAGAAATTAGGTGTAGACGTTCCTACGATCTCTTTCTTGCTAGCATCAATTGTCGGCATACCGTTATTATCAACGATCACCTTACCATCATCAGTCGTGGCCAAAGCCGGAACCTTGAAAACGCCCAAAGGCTGACCTACTTCCGCAACGAAATCCACTTGATAGGAACTTGTCAATTTATACTCAGTTACATCATCCCATAACTCTTTCACCTCACTCCAGTTCTTACTGAAAGTAAAACCTAATCCCCACTCGAAATCTTTCGTACGAACAGGAATGCCATTCACTGCCAACTCGACACCTTGATTCGCAATCTTACCTACGTTGCGGGTCATAGACGTATAGCGAGACTCCGGAGCCAGACTAGCAGATATTATCTGATCTTTCGTACTCTTATTATAATAAGCAGCATCAATATCCAAGCGATTGTTAAACAGATGCGTTGTTAAACCGAACTCCCATTCTGTCGTGATCTCCGGACGAAGATCCATACTCGGCAAACGATTATACTCTGTCAAGCCTAATGTATTATTAATAGGTAAATATAAATCTCCAAAACCTAAACTGATTTGAGTCGGTGTAAAATAACTGCTAGTACGGTAAATCGGAGCATCGTTACCAGTCTGTCCCCAAGCTGCACGAACCTTCAAGAAATTCAGATAATCAGATTTCAAATCCTCAAACATATCCGTGATGATCAATGAAGTATTCACGCCACCATAGAAAAAGCTATTATTTCCTTGAGGTAAAGTAGATGACCAGTCGTTACGAATAGAAGCATTCACAAACCAGAAATTCTTGTAACCAAACTCACCTTGAGCGAACAAACCAACCAAACGGCGTCTATCAGAGTAAGTCGTAGTCATGGGCTTATCAACACCATTCGCTAAGTTAAACCATCCCGGTTGCTCCAAACCATACAGATAAGATTTCAAATAAGAACTCGTTTGTTGATTCAAGTTCCATCCAATCATACCATTCAAAGCGATATCCTCACCGATTTTATAATCCGCATTTAAGAAAGCGGTCGCATCAATTTGCTCCACCTTGTCACGACGTTCCGTATAAGTACCGGGCTGCTGCTTCTTACCACCTAATTCACTCCAAGACCCTGAAGCGAAAGTCACTTTTTCATTCCATCTCTTTTGAGTAGCGTTCGTAAAGTCACCACCTAAACGTCCAACCGCCTTCAAACCTTTCATAATCTCAAAAGCAAGCTCGATCTTACCATAGACACGGTCATCTTGATACTTATTACGATTATGATCTAACACCCAATATGGATTCTCCGCATAAGCTGTATAGAAGTTATCCGTATTAAAATAAGGATTCGTATAATCTTTCATTGAGCTAATATCTACATCCACGGCATGTTGCAAAATCTCAGAAAACATCGTTGCACCATCATCTCCTTGGCCAGCAGCAGCTTGTGTGATATCTTTACGGACATAGTTCAAGTTTAATTCCGCAGAAAAACGTTTATATTTCATATTACCTCTTAACGAGATTGTATTACGAGCATATGAATCAGCGTCACCCGGTAATACACCGTCAGACTTCACATTACCATAGGAGGCAACAAAACCAAGTTTATCATTACCCATACGAATCGAGACGTTATTATTCGTCTCAAAACCAGTTTCATAAAAATCACGAAGATTGTTCTTTACATACGAGAAAGGCTTAGAAAGCGGAGTTAATAAACCTTCTGAGCCGTCTGAGTAAGGTCCCCAGATATGATCACGACCATCCAAAACCGGTCCCCAAGAACCATTCTCCATAGGTCCGAAAGATCCCCATCCTTGTCCGAAACGATCTTGTGTTTGAGGAACACGCAATACGCTAGATCCCATAAATGAGCCATCGTACGTAACAGAAAGCCTCTCAGCCCCAGCCCGTTTTGTTGTCACCATGATAACACCATTAGCAGCCCGGCTACCATAAAGGGCAGTAGCGGAAGCACCCTTCAAGACTGTTACAGACTCAACATCCTCTGGGTTAATGTCATTAGCTTGGTTACCAAAATCCACGGAGTTAGAGAAAGAATCCTCACCTTGGAAATCATTCATAATAGGCACACCATCCACCACATACAAAGGTTGATTAGCACTGAAAGAACTGATACCACGCACGATTACTTTCTGAGAAGAGCCTGTAGCACCACCGCTAGTAATATTCAAACCCGCAACCTTACCAGTCAAACCTGACATCACTGATCCAGACTTAGCGGCATTCAAATCTTCACTCTTCACAGTAGAGGCTGCATAGCCCAACGCCTTTTCCTGCTTTTTCATACCAATCGCAGTTACGACAACCTCCTCAAGATTCTGGGTACCAGACTGAAGGACTACCCTCAACACATCTTGTACCGGAACCTCACGAGCAATCATACCCACATAAGAAATTACCAGAGTCTTCGCGGAACCTATGAATAATAGGTTATTTTTTATTATTACTTAGTTTTCGCGGAACCTTGTCATTGCTTGTGATTATTCAGTAACGCTCAAGAAATAACTTGTTACAATTTTCATGCGATCATTTCTTTGCGGATCGGATTGCGAGAAGGCATTGGCTACTTATGCGTAAATAATTGAAAATAAGCGAATAATAATAACGACTATCGGCTACTCAAGTGAATAACTAACGGCTATACCTAGCCGCTAACTAACAGCTTGGGAAGTGAATAACTAATCACTTGAAAAGCCTTTCCTAGGTCTTTGGGTGTTGTAGAACTTATGACTTATATCGGAGCCGTCCTAAGTTATTTTTTAATGCATACCTAATATATATTCCTATTTTTCAAAATGTTAAAAATATGGTTCTTTGTTGATGATCTAAGCTGTAATATTTGGTGTACATATTACGGCATTTAAATTGTGGTTGAAAAAGTCTCCATATTTTCTACCCATTAGCCTTTTCTTGTTGTTTTATTGAAATTTTTTAATTATTTATTTGTTATAATAAATTTATTGTTACATTTGCATTCATACGACCCTTAAAATATAAGTCTTTGAATATCTATTGCGAATATATTATATAAGTTAAACAAAAAAAGAGTGTGTCTATGAACAAGTTGACTTATCTTTTACTTTGCCTAGTTTTAGGCATTGGATTGGCCACAGCTCAGACGAGGAAAGTAACAGGTACTGTTATTTCCGCCGAAGACAGTGAACCGATTATTGGTGCGTCTGTAATAGTCAAGGGTACTACTACAGGTACAGTAACGGATTTTGATGGTGTGTTCAGTTTGGATGTACCAAGTTCCGCGAAGACTCTGGTATTTTCATACGTCGGAATGGTTGCGAAAGAAGCTCCAATCCAAGATGTAATGAAAGTTGTTTTGAATACGGCGGCGACAGAGCTGGATGAAGTTATGGTTGTCGCTTATGGTACGGCGAAAAAATCATCTTTCACGGGATCCGCTAAAGCGGTAAACGCAGAAGATATCGTAGCTGGCTCCAAAGAGTCCTTGGATAAGGCTCTTTCTGGAAAGATGTCCGGTGTTCGCGTAACCTCCAACACTGGTGATCCAGGAGCTCCCGGTGATATCAATATCCGTGGTGTCGGCTCTATCAGCGCAGCCAAGTCTCCTCTATATGTCGTGGATGGCGTGCCTGTAAAATCAGACTCGGATATGGCATACTACGGGAAACAGTCCAGTTTGCTAAGCTCCTTGAACCCTGATGATATTGAGAGCATGACGGTGTTGAAAGATGCCGCAGCAGCTTCCTTGTACGGCTCTCGTGCAGCGAATGGCGTTATCATCATTACGACCAAAGCCGGAAAAAGAGGCAAGACGAAAGTAAGTTACAATGGCGAGGTCGGCTGGAGCAATATGGCTGTAAAACAGTACGAGACAATGAATGCCTCCGAATTGCTCCTGTACGGAAAAGAAGCGATTTCCAATTATTATATCCTAAACGGACTCGCTGGCAACCGTGATCAAGCATACGCCTTGATTGACAAGGAAGGCGACATGGAAGCATTCTTCAACGACCCATCGGGTAACACGGATACCAATTGGCGTGATGAGGTTTACCGTACAGCCTTGACGCATAACCATCAATTATCCGTAAACGGAGGTAACGACCGTACACAATTCTATGTAGGTCTTGGTTATAATAATGCGGAAGGTATCGTAATCGGTAGCGATTTCGAACGTTTCTCCGGTCGTATCAATTTAGATCATCAAGTAAATAATTGGTTGACTATCGGTGTTAAGCAAATGATCGCATTCACTACCCAAAATGGTTTCCGTGATCAGCAAAATCAAGATCAAGGTATCGGTACTGCTTCTCCACTGAGCTTGGTGTACTCCTCAGACCCGACGGCTCCCGTAAAGAATCCGGACGGTACATACAACGCCGACTCAAACTGGGGTGCCGCTTCCAATCCGCATCTAATGTTGGGCAAGGAACAATGGATTAAATCCCGTGTAATGCGTAGTATGTCTAACATTGATTTAGGCGTAAAATTCTCCAAGCAATTATCGTTCAAGACGATTTTTGGTTACGACTATATCGATACGAAACACTTTGAGTATTGGTCTCCCAACAGCGTGGACGGTAAGGCCGTAGGCGGCTTGGGATCTCGCTATACTTACGAGAACCGCAATTTAACAAGTTCTTCCACGTTACGCTACGCTAATACATGGAACGATGTTCATAATTTTGACATCCTAGGTGGTTTCGAGGTAACAGAAGACGAACTGACAGCCATCTATACTACGGCAAAACAATACTCAACCGACAAGTTACCGGAATTAGGAAACGGACAACCAGATGGCGCATCCAGCGAAGTATTTGGCTCCGGAATCGTATCCTACTTGGCTACCGGCAACTATAATTACGACAATAAATACTATCTGTCTGCCAGTTTCCGTCGGGATGGTTCTTCTCGCTTGGGAACCGATAATCGCTGGGCGAATTTCTGGTCCGTATCTGGCGCATGGCGCATCAGTGGCGAGAATTTCCTTAAAGACAATGAATTGTTCTCTGATCTAAAAGTTCGCTTCTCTTACGGTACAAATGGAAACTTGCCGGGCTCATATTACGCGAACCAAGCGTTATATGCGTTCTCTGGTGGTTATGGCCCCTCTTCCGCCATCTATTGGAATCAAGCAGGAAATGAGGAATTAGGTTGGGAGAAGTCCAAAAACATGAATGTGGGTTTTGACTGGAACTTATTCAACCGAGTAAATCTGACAGTAGAATATTACAACAAAACAACGACCGACCTGTTATTCGAGATCCCGACTTCTATCGTCACAGGTTTTGAGAAAAACTGGCAAAACCTTGGTAAGCTACGCAATAGCGGTATCGAGATAGAGGTAAATTCCCAAAACATCAAGAATCAGCACTTCTCATGGGACACGAATTTCAACCTTACATTCCAGAAGGCGACGATCAAGGAATTGCCGAACCATAACGACATCGAATATGGAGACGGCGATATGTATCTGCACCGAGAGGGAGAATCCATGTATACTTTCTATCTGCCGGAATGGAAAGGCGTGAATCCGGATACAGGACTAGGAGAATTCTGGAAAGATCCAAACGATCATAGCAAAGGAGTAGTGAACAAGTACGATGAGGCTGAAAAAGGAATCGTAGGCAAAGCCATTCCCGACGTAACGGGAGGTTTGACAAACACGTTCCGGTTATATGATTTCGATCTTTCATTCTTGATTACCTATCAATTTGGTGGCGATATATTCGATTATCCGAACTACTTCTTCCATCATGACGGATTCCGTTTAGGTTCATTCAACCTAGAAAAGAGCGTAGCGGGTAATTATTGGATGAACCCGAGCGACAACGCCTTATACCCGAAGCCTATCTACCAGAATCCATATCGCTCGGATCGCTTCTCCAGTCGTACCATCGTATCTTCTGACAATATCCGTATGCGTGAAATCACCTTGGGATACAATGTACCGGTATTGAAAAACATATTCAGTAATCTGCGTGTGTACTTCCGTGCGAATAATCCGTTCATGATCTGGGCAAAGACAAAAGGCATCGACCCGGATGTTCCCTTGAATGGTTATCGCCAGGTAGATACCCCGGTCTCTAAAAGCTTTGTCTTTGGTGTAAACATCACATTATAATTTATTAAAATAGAATCTATATGAAAAAGATATATTTAGTAGGTCTAGCGTTCGCCTTATTAACGGCCTCCTGCGATGATGTCCTAGAAAAGACATCATCTACCCAATTACCTACGATAGGCGCAATCTCTTCCGTAGCCGATTTGACAAATGCCGTGAATGGCGTATACGAGCAACAGGCTACAGAGGTAGGCTCGTATGGAGCGGAATTCACATTGCTGGCCGATTTACGAAGTGGGGATTTCCAATCTATCTCCACGGTGAATCATGCCGGCCCCATGTATCGTTACCAAACAGGTAAAAACGATGAGATGGTTTATAGTTTCTATAAATTATTCTACAATAGTCTAGCTCGCCTTAATAATGTATTAGCCGCCGCCGAGAATCTTGAAGGTGCGGATGTAGACATATTGAAAGGAGAACTATACGCTATGCGCGCCTTGTATCATTTCGATTTAGCCAGAGTATTCGCTAAATTACCATCAACAACAGATATGAACGATCTGGGCATCGTACTCTCCACAGAGGTTTATCCCACGGATTATATCGGGACCCGGGCAACCTTACAGCAGACATACGACCAGATATTGAAAGATATCGAGACCGCATTGCCTCTTTTGAGTAAAGATAAACAAACCGGACACATCAATTATTGGGGGGCTTTAGCGATCCGCGCACGCGCTTACCTTTACTTAGAAAAGAATAAAGAGGCACTGGCTGACTGTAAGGAGATTATCGCTTCCTCTCCTTATAAGTTATACACACGGGATGAATATATAGGCGCATGGGATAAGGAAGGAACGAACGAGGCTATATTCGAGATCTTAGTTACCCCAAATTATAACGCGCAACGTAACTCTATCGGTTATTTTACACATGCCTCCGGCTACGGTGAATGTGCCGCTACTGAATCTTTCCTGGAAGAGCTGGCTAAGCATCCGGGAGATATCCGTACGGAATTATTCGCAAAAGAGACCGATAATGGCTATGACGGGACCTATCCGCAAAAGTATAAGGGACGTGACGGGCAAATCTATGTAAACAATCCAAAGGTCGTGCGCCTTTCCGAAGTTTACCTAATAGCGGCCGAGGCCGCACTAAAAGCAGGGGATACCTCCGCGGCCGCCGGATATATGAATACGTTACGCAAGAATCGTATTGAGAATTATACCGATGTCGCTTCTATCACGTTGGATGATATCTTACTGGAAAGACGCCTAGAATTATTCACGGAAGGACATACCGCTTGGGACGCTTGGCGTAACGGCAAGTCTGTCAACAATAAATTCGTAGGTGAGGTTAAGCCGGGCGATTACCGTACGATCATGGCAATTCCTATCGGAGAAATCACCGTATCAAGAGGTCAGTTGATACAGAACCCAGGATATTAATCCTTTATCCATAAGTATTTATTGATTTTAGAGGATGTGCCACTTCACCACGGCACATCCTCTTTTTCTTTGTACGCTCACGAGTGCTTCACTAGCTCGAACCGCTTGTCTACACAAGCAGGTAATTCATGCGGGTAATGGGTTACGTAAATCAAGGTTTTTCCCGGGCGATCGCAGAATTGCTCGATAATAGCAGCCGCCTTTTTCTTATTGCTCACATCCAGACCGTGGAGAGGCTCATCTAATATAATTAAATCGGGATCTTTCACGAAAGCTCTCGCTAATAAAGCCAAACGTTGTTCTCCCGATGATAAGGTCAAGAATAAACGGTCTTTCAAATGTTCGATGCCAAAAACTTTCATCCACTCCAAGGCTACCGTTTCTTGCTCCGCATTACACTTACGAAACAAGCCGATCGAATCGAAAAAGCCGGAACCGACAATATTCAAGGTAGGGACATTCTCCTTATAATATAAGTGCATCTCCGGCGATACATATCCGATACGCTTCTTGATATCCCAAATACTTTCCCCGGAACCTCTCTTTCTATCAAACAAATACAACGTATTCGCATACGACTGGGGATTATCTGCGTAAACCAAACTCAGCAAGGTAGATTTACCAGCGCCATTCGGACCGAATAACGCCCACTTCTCCCCGTTCTTGATTTCCCAATCCAAATCTTTCAAGATCGTACGGCTACCATAGCGTATTTTCACATGCTCCATGCGTAAAGTCACCTCATGTAAAGAGGCTATCTTGTTCATATCCACAGGTAAACGAACCTTACCAACTTCCTCGCATGCATGAATGCCTTCCGTTGGAAAAAGACGGGCGATTAATTCCGTATCCGACATAAACTCCTCTCGAGTCAGCGGAGGCAGGCAAGTACGATCATGGATAGGCAATACATGCGTGATCATTGCCGGTATGTCATTGGGGTTAGATAATAACAAGACAACTTGAACGCCATTCAATTTTGTCATTTGCCCCAGCATCTCTACCAATAAATCCCGGGATGGAGCGTCTAAGCCGATAAAAGGATTATCCAAGATCAAGACACGAGGACGGCTAAGCAACGTCCGGACAATCAAGAATTTTCGTAATTCACCACTTGATAAGAAGATCAACCGCTTAGGCAATAAATCCTCTATACCGAAAAGAGTCAATATCTTCGCTAAATTATCAGAGCCGGCATATTCCTTCAACAATTCCTCGACAATAGGCATCTCCTCCGTCTCTGTCGAATGCCAACGCTGTTGGTAATAAGAATTCCGGCAATCCGCCAACGAATAAATATCCTTAAACGCTATGCTCTTGATAAAGTCACTCACCTTACCATCCCCGGAGAACACGACCTCACCTTCCTTAAAAGCGAATTTACGCTGCATAATATCCGCTATCAAGGTTTTACCAGCGCCATTCGGACCGATTACAGCCCATTGCTGTCCTTCATCAATTCTCCAATTCACGGGTGCCGTAAACCGCAATTCCGGCAAACGAGTAACGATATTCTTAATATCGACCACCATCATTCCTTCTTTTTCCATCTTTTTTCTAAATAAGCCGGACAAAGATACATAGTTTATTAAAAAATGACAGCATAATGACAAAAAAAGGGGCCACTCATCACGAGCAGCCCCTCTATAGTATACAGGCACTTGGTATGTCTATGTTAACTAGTAGTTATAATAATAAAACTATCATTCTTGTTGTAATGTATTGGTAATAAGTGGATTATATATAAAAAATAAAGAGAATTCATAATTTAAGCATACAATTTGCATACAAATAAAATTGATTTCAAGAAATAAAAATAAATTTTGTATATCAATATCTTCGAATGATGATGATTTCTTTAGTATTTACTTTCTTTTATTTTTTGTACTATGTGTTTATAAAACAAAAAAGTCGCAAGTTTATATACTTACGACTTTCCTTTGTATAAAACAGAAAATAAACTATTATTTTTTATTTAAAATATAATGCTCAGCCAAAGAGCCTTTGTTAATAGCTCCTTCTTTATTGGACAACATTACTTGTTTATTATTTAGCATTCTGTAATAAGTCTTCTCTCCTGAAGAGGGGGTGATTAATTCAATTATTGAATCCCCTATTATATGATATACACCACAAGTTTCAAAAGTTGCATCTTTTTTTCCTATATATTCACTTTTCAAAGTATAGGTTTTATCCTCATTTATAACCAGCATCGTTTTTATGCCTTCACAATCAGCCGCAGGAAGAGTTCCCTCATAAATTCCAAATAAATTAGAAGTTTGGACTTGGCTTTCTGTTTTTATTTCACTGTTTTCAATTTGGGTATTATTCTTCTGAGAAGAATTACAACTGGTCATGATAACTAAAGATATAAGCCCATAAAAAATCATTTTCATAAAAAATCCTTTCTTTTTTAATTTAACAATATATGTCTGTATCATGTCTCATTTGGGCATAAAAAAGCGGCAGGGCATTCCTATTGTTAGAGAGGGAGTCGAAGCCCTTGAACACAAACAGGAAACGCCCCCCGCAAGTATACGGAAGGGCGCATAACTGTTTCATTGTGTTCAATAGATATTTTCGACTTTTCTCTAACACAGAATCAGCTAAACGCTTTTTTTGATATATCAAAATACAGTTTCTATAATTGCCGCAAATATAATACAATATGTCTTTGATTGTACTATCATACTATTATTTTTTTATATTATAGTAGTGTATAAAGTTATATCTTAAATCTCTTACTTTTTAGTTGTGTCTGTTGTATTGTTGGTCGTATCCGTTGGAGCAGCCTCTCGAACTGCTCCCTGAACCAGTC
>ENA-OPTX01000754-OPTX01000754.1-human-gut-metagenome-genome-assembly--contig:-NODE-754-length-15604-cov-3.606727_pt1 | contig 15604 bp, 7 predicted proteins | sample MGYA00241465_ERZ501922 | MGnify/ENA primary metagenome ERZ501922 (study PRJEB25962, sample SAMEA2042399) | human gut metagenome | biome: human gut; feature: human-associated habitat; material: faeces...
CCCGAGGCCAGGCTTTTAAGCCAATTAAAGCTGCGCGACAGCGCGGTAAAAAGCGGGGGTGAGAAGACCAGGCGCGCCATTGGGGCAGCATTTTCCAGCCAGGCGCCCCTTCTCTTTGCCGATGAGCCCACCACCAATCTGGATATGGAAGGCGTGGAGCTTTTAGAGAAGATGATGAAGGGATACAGAGGCGCCATCCTGATGATATCCCATGACAGGACCCTTTTAGACCGGGTCTGCAATCAGATATGGGAACTGGACAAGGGAAACATCCGCGTTTTTGACGGAAATTACTCCGACTGGGCCGCCCAAAAGGAACGGGAACGGGGCTTCCAGGAGTTTGAATACCAGCAGTACCAGAAGGAGAAAAAGCGGCTGGAGAGAACTACCGATGCATTGCAGAGAAAGAGCCAGACAATGACAAAGCCGCCCAAACGCATGGGAAGCAGCGAGTGGATGCTCTACAAAGGCGTTGCCGCTTTCCAGCAGGGTCATGTGCAAAGCAATAAATCCTCTGTCATGAGCCGGCTGGAGCACCTGGATAAAAAGGACCGCCCGGACGAACCGCCCCAGGTGTCCATGAGACTGCCGGACGCCGGGCGGATACGGGCCAAAAACGCGGCCGCTATCCGGCATCTCACCGTGAGCTACGGGAATCGCACTGTACTGGACGATGTGAGCCTGGAAATAGAGGCAGGGAAACGGACCTTTATCACCGGCAATAACGGGGCCGGGAAGTCCACCTTAATCAAAGCCCTGATGGACAGGGCCCCCGAAACCTTCATTGCCTCCGAAGCAAGAGTCGCCTATTTTTCTCAGGACCTGGACACCCTGGACCCGGAAAAAACCGTGCTGGAAAATGTGGCGGAGGATGCAGCCTATCCCCAGCATATCTGCCGGGCCGTCCTGTCCAATCTCTATATGACAAAGGACGATATGTTTAAACCGGTCAGCGTATTATCCGGAGGAGAAAAGGTCAAGACAGCCCTGGCCAAGGTTCTGGTATCAGGCTGCAGCTTCATGATTCTGGACGAACCCACCAACCATATGGATGTGTATACCATGGAGGGCCTGGAACATCTGCTGGAGAGCTACGACGGGACACTGCTGGCCATCAGCCACGACCGTACCTTTATAAGCCATACAGGGGACAAATGGAATCGAATTTAATCATCATCAAATGGAATCAAATGGAATCATTGAACGGAATTGAATGGAATCGTCATCGAATGAATTGAATGCAATCATCGAATGGTCTCGAATGGAATCATCTTCAAATGGAATGGAATGGAATCATCGTAATCCATCTTCTACCTCATAGGATTTAAAGTAGTATGACCGGGCGTTGAGCTCTATTGCGGTTACTACAAATAATAGGACGTATAAATAATTCATCAAGTTTTTTTTCATAGATCTCCCTTGTATTTCATGCGCAATATAAAGCCTTTTCCTAGACTTTCCATAGCAGTATCGTATCATTGTTTTTCATTTTGTTTCAATGTCCAGACTTCAGTTTTTGGCTTTAAAAGCCGTTCCTTGCAAGACTGTTTGTTGAGACGATAGGTAATAATTTTGAGAGAAAAGTGTAATACTGTTTGACTCAAGGGGCTTTAATTTTGGCAAAAACAGTGTGAATCTTTAAAAGATAGAATATGAATCAAAAAGTAAAAGTAGGTATAATAGGTTTTGGTCGCATGGGTGGATTTTATTTGGAGGAGATGCGGAAGAGCGATCAATGGGAGGTACTTTACATCTGCGATACGGACCCAGAGGCACGAGATTTGGCAAGGAGAAAGTCGCCGACATCCCGAATCGTAGCGGATGAGCAAGTTGTATTCGAGGACCCGGAAGTACAAGTGGTCGGTTTATTTACATTGGCGGATTCCCGGTTGAGGCAAATTAAGAAGGCAATGGCATTTGGCAAACATGTCATCTCAGAGAAACCGGTCGCAGATACGATCGAGCATGAATGGGAGGTCGTGAAATGCGTGGAAAACTCAAGTTTGTTCTCGACCGTTAATTTGTATTTGCGTAATTCTTGGTACCATAATACGATTAAAGAATTTATCCGGAGAGGAGAGATCGGAGATTTGGCGATCATTCGCATTTGCCATATGACTCCGGGGTTGGCTCCGGGTGAAGGTCATGAATATGAAGGTCCGTCTTTTCATGATTGCGGAATGCATTATGTGGACATTTCCCGGTGGTATGCCGGATGCGAGTATAAGACATGGCATGCGCAGGCGATCCGGATGTGGGATTATCCCGAACCTTGGTGGTTGCAATGTCACGGGACATTTGAGAACGGGGTGGTATTTGATATAACACAAGGGCATGTGTATGGACAATTATCGAAAGACCAAACGCATAACTCTTACATAGATGTAATAGGAACGAAAGGAATCGCCCGGATGAGTCATGATTTTAAGACTGCGGTCGTGGAGTTGAGAGGTGTTAATGAAACACACCGGATCGAGAAGCCCTATGGGGGGAAAAATATAAGTACGCTATGTGATTTGTTCGCAGATTCCGTACGGACCGGAGTTTTTCATTCCCGCCTACCGCTGATGCGTGATTCCGCTATCGCTTCCGAGTATGCGTGGAAATTTTTGGATAACGCTAGACGAAATGAGATGCCTTCTATCGGGAATCTACAAACCTTGGAGGAAATCCGGGAGAGAAGACGGAATATGACGGAAGGGTATGGCTTGCTTCGCCATGTAAAATTGTCTCATTCTTGATACGATTTTCTCAATGACCGGAGGAAACAGGCTGGAACTTGTATTATGCGACAATCGGAAACGATTTTGATAAAATAGAAAAAGAGGAATTTTCGTATGTGTGATACATTTGCGGCAGCTTGTTCATAGAGCGAAAATAGAAACATTAATTTAATACTATGTAGCATGAAAAAAATGATTGTTCTTATCAGTCTTTTATGTGGAGCGTTTTTTATGAGCGCCCAACAAAGTAATCAACAACAAAGACCACCGGAAAGATGGAAACCTGAGAGTACTGAATGGTATTATCCGGTTCCTCCTAAGGTAAAGCCGGGTGTAGGAACTGGTGCTCCTTCCGATGCGATCATCCTGTTTGATGGAAAAGATCTTTCTATGTGGGAATCCGCGGGAAAAGATGGAGGTCCCGCTAAATGGACCGTAAAAGATGGGGCGATGATTGTGGCTTCCGGGACCGGATCGATCCGGACAAAAGATTATTTTGGAGATTGCCAGTTACATATCGAGTTCAAGACCCCTACACCGGGAAAGGATAATACATTACAGATGAAAGGTAATAGTGGCATTATGTTACAAAGCCGTTATGAGGTGCAGGTTTTGGATTGTGAGGATAATCCTACGTATGTGAATGGCTGGGTCGGCAGTATTTATAAGCAAAGTGCACCGTTGGTAAATGCTTTCACGAAGACAAATGAGTGGCAGGTTTATGATATTTATTGGAAAGCTCCCCGTTTCGGGACAAACGATGAATTGGAATCTCCCGCTATGATTACCGTGGTATTGAACGGTATCGTTGTACAGAATAATTATGTACTGAAAGGAACGACCCCATATACCGGTTTACCTAAATATGTAGCGCATGGCCGTCTGCCATTAAGCTTACAGGATCATGGAGTGGAAGTGGCTTTCCGTAATATATGGATTCGTAATTTATAAATTGTATAACCTTAAAATAATGATTTATGACTACACGTAGGAATTTTTTAAAGAACTCGACGATGTTGGCCGCTGGCTTAGGTATCTCACCTCTTTTGGCATCGGCAGCTCCTACCGTCTCTCATAAGGAAGAGACTATAAATGGGCGGGTGAATATCGCTGTAATAGGTGTCGGTATGGGATGCCGTGATTTGCAAGGGGCTTTGACTGATAATCCGTGGGTACATTGTGTGGGCATGTGCGACGTGAACAAAGTGAGACTTGATGAGCAGATCGCACGTTTCAAAAAAGACTTTCCGAACCAAACGACTTCGATCAAGGCATATAGTGACTTCCGGGAAGTCTTGGCAAATAAGGATATCGACGGGGTCATTATCGCAACACCGGATCATTGGCATCCTTACATCTTCGCTGAGGCTTTAAAAGCGGGCAAGGCGATTTATGTGGAAAAGCCGGTTGGTAATTCGATTCCGGAGTGTCATTCGATGATGGATTTCCAAAAGAAATATAAAGGGGTGGTAACAACTGGCTTATGGCAGACTAGTCAACGATATTTCTTGGCGGCTAATGAGATATTGAAATCCGGTGTGTTGGGGGATGTTTATAAAGTTCAGCTATGGCTTTGCCAATCGACGGACCCACGTCCGGCCGTAGCGGATTCTCCGGTTCCTTCTACATTAGATTACAATATGTGGTTGGGCCCGGCTCCCGAGCGTCCATTTAATAATTACCGTTTTCGTGGATGGCGTGGCTTTTGGGATTATGGAGGCGGCCAGCAAACCGACTGGGGAGTGCATTGGATAGACTCTGCGTTCGATGGATTGAAAGCGTTAGGATTGTGTGACCGTGAATATCCGGAGGCGGTATTCTCTACGGCTTATAAAGATCCTACCTCTTTTAATGAGACTCCCAGTTGCCAGACAACGATCTTTCAGTATAAGAATTTCCATATAGAATGGGCCCAACAAGTCGCTCATCTCTATAATCGGGATCAAGGGGTAGCTTGGGTCGGAAGTAAAGCTACCTTAGTATGTAATCGTGAAGGTTATGAATTGATTCCAGAGAAGAATCGGGAGGGTGAGTTACTAACCGACCGTGCCCAGCTTGTCGGGAAGTTCGAGGATGGCGGTATTGAGGCCCATGCGACGAATTGGTGTAAGTGTATATTAAATAAATCTATTGAGACGAACAGCCCGATCGAGAAAGGGGCTTTCGCGACGATCCTAGCCCATATGGCTAATATCTCATATTTGACGGGAACTCGTGTTGTGTATGATCCGCAAGCTCGTAAGTTTGTGGATAATCCGAAAGCGGACGCGTATTTGAAGCGGAGCTATAGAAGCCCGTGGCAATTCCCGAAAGTTTAATGCGATTGAATGCTTAAAAACAACGACCGGTGGATTTTAATACTCTATTATATATCACCATTACCATACGAATTGAATTACAGCACATTGAGATCTCCGGTCGTTTTTTGTAAAAACAATGTCAACTTTAAATGAATGAGTTATGGAAAATCAAAAAAAGGAAGTATGGCTTCGAAAGGCCCTGTTTTTGATCGTTAGTTTGGCGTTATTCTTTCCCATGATGGCGCAAACGATTACAGTAAAAGGAGTTGTAAAGGAATCTATGACAGGCGAACCGATCATTGGCGCCAATGTAGCGGTGAAAGGAACGACTAACGGTACGATTTCTGATATAAGCGGTATGTATCAGATCTCGAATGTATCATCAAATGCCGTATTGATCGTTTCTTATATTGGATATAAGACCGCGGAGATTCCGGTAAATGGCAAGAACACGATAAATGTGAGCTTGGAGGAAGAAAGTATCGGACTTCAAGAAGTGGTAGCCGTGGGATATGGCTCTCAGAAAAAGAAAGAATTGACCGGCTCTGTTGCAGGCTTGAAGGAGGGAGACTTGATTAAGGGCGTACAGTCTGACCCAATGGGTATGTTGCAAGGTAAAGTGGCAGGTTTGAATATATCCAAACCAAATGCCGGCGACCCGAATGGAGAGTATAAGTTCCAATTACGTGGAACTTCATCCTTAACCGGTAATACTTCTCCGTTGATCGTCATTGATGGTATTCCTCAAGGGGATTTATCCGCTATTCCACAAGATGATATTGAAAGTATCGATGTATTGAAGGATGGTTCAGCGGCGGCGATATATGGAACCCGTGGAACGAATGGCGTTATCTTGGTTACGACAAAACGAGGTTCTGCCGGGAAGATGAGCGTTACCTACAATGGATATATGTCTATCTCTTCCATAGCCAATCAATTGGAAGTCATGGATCGTGACCAGTTTTTGGCAAATGGGGGAAACGACCGGGGATATGATACGAATTGGATGGATGAGATTACCCGAACTCCGTTCTCCCATTCGCATAACTTGGCATTGACAGGAGGTACGACCGATTTTAATTACCGGGCTTCTGTATCTTATCGAAATAATCAAGGTATCGCTCTTAAGTCAGGGTTCAATGAGATGATCGCTCGTTTTTCCGCTAATCAGAATTTATTCGATAAAAAGATTCAAATAGCATACGACGCTACTTATCGTCGTTTTGACCGGGAAGGTGAGAATTCCAGCTATGATGATTATTCCGCTTTTAAGCATGCGTATTATTATAATCCTACGGCACCCGTATACGACGAGACGGGAACGATAGATGCCGGAGGGTATTATGCGCTGGATATTCAGGGATATTCAAATCCGGTGGCTTATATTATGCAGCGTGACCGTCGTACAAAAGGCGGACTTTTCCAAGGGTCTGCTCGTGTAACTTGGAACATTTTGGAAGGACTTCGTGCGCAAGCTTTTGGCTCATTGAAATACTCTGATATAAATAAGGGTACTTATACCTCACGAGAGGTATTTAACACTTCTAGTTTCGGGTCAGCGTCTCGGAGTTTTAATACTCGTTTTAATAAAACACTGGAGACGACGATCGACTATGTAAAATCTTTTGGAGAACACCATTTGGTGGTATTAGGTGGGTATACCTATGAGCATAACTATCGGGAATCATTTGGTATGAATAACTCGAATTTTGATTCGGATGTATATTCTTACTATAATTTGGGTGCGGGTAGTAACTTGATTAATAATCCTAGCCAAAGCATGATGGATGGTTCGGTTTCCCAAGATAATTTGGTTTCGTTCTTCGGCCGTGTAAATTATAACTGGGGAAATCGTTACTTGTTATCAGCGTCTGTACGACGTGAGGGTTCTACTCGTTTAGGTGCGGATTATAAATGGGGAACTTTCCCTGCGGTAAGTGTCGGTTGGTCTATCGGTAATGAGGCTTTTATGGAAAGCGCTAGCTGGATTAACGATTTGAAATTGCGCTTGGGATATGGCGTGACAGGAAATATGCCTTCAGATAATTATTTGTCTTTGTCAATGATGGGAGTGGTAGGCCGTTTTTATGATCATACTTCTAAACAATGGATCAATGCTTATGGGCCGACACAGAACCAGAATCCGGATTTGAAATGGGAGCGGAAAGGCGAATGGAATCTAGGTGTTGATTTTGCAGCGTTGAATAACCGCTTGAACGTGACCGTTGATTTGTATACCCGTAAGGTTTCAGATTTGTTGTATAAATATAAGGTTCCGACTCCTCCTTATCAATATTCTTCTATGTTGGCGAATGTTGGCGACGCTACAAGTAAAGGTCTGGAATTCTCTGTTTCCGGAACCCCGGTGCAGAATAAGAACTTCTCATGGACTAGTTCTATTAACTTCTCATTTAACACGAATAAATTGGACAAATTAAGTAATGAGACTTTCCAGACTGACTGGATTGAGACCGGTTATTTGTCGGATGGTGATTTAGGAGGTATGAACTCGACTCCATTGATTCGTTTGGTCCCGGGTGGCAAGGTCGGTGATTTTTATTTGCCGGTATTCGAGGGATTTACGGAAGATGGTAAATGGAAATTCAAGGATGTCGATGGTAGTGGTGACTTTACATATAATGAGGATCGTGAGATCGTAGGTAATGCGCAACCTGATTTTATTGCAGGATGGACTAACGAGTTTAAATATCGTGACTTCGATTTATCGTTTACATTCCGTGCTGTCGTAGGCAATGATGTATATAATGTAAGCCGTATGGCATTGGAGAATCGGAATGTGGCTGGAAAGGAGAAGAATATGTTGGCTTCGGTAATGGATATCCCTTTGCAAGATGCGGCTCAAGCCTCTAGTTATTATTTGGAGGATGGTTCTTTTGTGAAGTTGGACAATATCACATTGGGTTATAATGTGCCGGTGAAGAAATTAGGTTTCATGCAAAACTTACGTTTGTACTTGACTGGTCAGAACTTGTTTACGATCACAGGCTATAAGGGTATCGACCCGGAGGTTGATATGGTAGGATTAGATAATATGGGTATTGAGAGGACTCGTTATTATCCGGCTAGTCGTTCTTTTATTCTTGGTTTGAATGTTACGTTTTAATGGATACTCTAAATATCGAAGGTTATGAAAAAATATAGTTTAATATATATAGTGTCAATGATTTGTTTCTTGGTTATCGCTCCTTCTTGTACGGATATGGATGAAGATACGACGGGACAAATGGTCTCAAATGACTTTTATGCGGATCCTTCTTTGATTCCGCAAGCGGTAGGTGCTGCCTATGCGGAATTGCAGGCTTATCAGAATCACTGGGGAGTATGGGGGTTGCAGACTGTTTCCTCGGATGAATGTGTTGTTCCGACTCGTGCGCCGGGTAATGACTGGTATGACGGAGGGGTATGGCAGGATTTCCATCGTCATCAATGGCAATACAATCTGGATGCATTGAATAATGTGTGGATTTCCGTATTTTCTGGAATAACGACATGTAACCGTGTGGTTTACGACTTGGATACATATAAAGAGGAGATGGATGTCGATATCTATAATAAATATCGTGCGGAGACTGTTATCTTGAGATGTTTCTATTATTCTATCTTACTGGATTTATTCGGGAACGTTCCTTATATCGACACGTATGAGAGTGAAATCACGGCTTCTCCTCAGACAAGCCGTCCTGAGCTTTATCAGAAAGTCGTAGATTGTATCTTAGATAATATGGAATATTTGGATGACGCTCCGTCTGCCGAGAATTATGGAAGATGTACGAAATCGATGGCTTATACGATGTTGGCAAAACTATATTTGAACGCTAAGGTGTTCAAAGGGGCCTCTTCTTATGATAAGGACGATATGAATAAAGTGATAGAGTATTGCGATAAAGTGATTAACTCCGGATATTATGAGGTCGTATCTGATTTCTCCGCTCCATTTAAAGTGGCGAATGAGTCTTGTAAAGAAAATATTTTCGTGGTACCGATGCAAAATGGTATCAATTCAAATGGAGACTACGAGTTTCATTTCCATAAATTCTCCGGACATCCCAAGTCTCGCCAGATGTGGGGTATAAATGTGGGCGGTTGGAATGGAGGTTGCGCTACTCCGGACTTCCTTGCTTTATATAAAGATGACGATACCCGGAAAAAGGCGACTTTTATTTACGGTTTGATTTATGATAAGGTCACGGGCGAGCCTGTTGAGGATGGTGATAATCCGGGAAAACAATTGGAATTGACTATTGAGGTATCTTCTATTAATGCCGCTTATCGTTGGGAAGGCGCTCGTATTCAGAAGTATGAATATGAGTTGGGTATGACTGGTAATATGAACAATGATTTTGTTTTATATCGTTTAGCTGATATCTATTATATGAAGGCTGAAGCTATTTTGAGAGGTGGTAATGCCGCTACTTTATCAGCTTTGTGTGCGGAACCTGCATTCCAGTTAATACGTGAAAGGGCAAATCAGCCTGTGTATACTCCGGAAACATTAACGTTGGATGAGTTGATCAATGAACGTGGCCGTGAATTTGCTTGGGAAGGTTGGCGTCGTCAAGACTTGGTTCGTTGGGATAAGTTCGCTAAAGGTAGCTGGACATTTAAGGAAGCCTTGAATAATAATTTGCGTGATTTATTCCCGATACCATACGATCAGATTACGAAAAACCAATCTTGGAAACAGAATCCGGGATATTAATAGTTGTGTTTTTATGCATATGGATAGACGACAATTCGTGAAAAACCTAGGACTGGGCACAGCCTCTTTAAGCATGGGAAGCTTGGTAACGGCTTCCTCATGTGCCCCGTCCGGGGATTCCTCCCTTAAACAAAACGTCAAGGAAGGAGAGGATGGACAGTTTTTATTTATCGGTGACGATATCGCCATCGCCCAGACAGAGTATGGGAAGGTGCAGGGATATCTGCTGAATCATGTATATACGTTCTTGGGGGTTCCTTATGGGGCTGATACGTCGGGAAAAAATCGCTTTATGCCTCCCCAAAAACCAGAGCCGTGGACAGATGTGAGACCTGCGGTTTTTTATGGGAATACGGCGCCGCAACGTATGGAGAACCGGTGGCCCAATAATTACGGAACTTTTGCCGATCATTGGAACTACTGGGATGTGAGTGAGGATTGCTTATATTTAAATGTATGGACACCGGGCATTGCGGATGGTAAGAAGCGTCCCGTATTGGTGTGGCTGCATGGCGGCGGTTTTACAAATGGTAGTGGGATCGAGCAGGATGGATATCATGGAGAGAATATAAGCCGGGAAGGAGATATCGTATTCTGTTCCATTAATCATCGGTTGGGGCCGATTGGCTTCTCTGACTTATCTGGTGTTGGTGGAGAAGCGTATAAGGATTCCGGAAACGTGGGGATGTTAGATATTATTGCCGCCTTGCGATGGGTACATGATAATATCGCCAATTTCGGTGGAGATCCCGGGAACGTAACGGTTATGGGACAATCCGGAGGAGGTTCTAAGGTCTGTACGGTAGCCGCTATGCCGGCGGCAAAAGGTTTGATCCATAGAGCCGTGGCTTTAAGTGGATCTACGGTAGGAGCTTCCGATCAGGTGATGACCCGGAAGGTGGGAGAATATATTTTGAGAGAAGCGGGGCTGACTGCTTCCCAACTGGATAAATTGCAAAGAATACCTTGGCGGGAATATTTGGATATAGCGGATAGGGCTTGTAAAAAGTGCTGGGAAGATCAAGGGATTAGCATGAGACGGACTTTTGGCCCTGTTGCTGATGACCGGAATATTCCGGCCGGTGTATTCTACTCCGGTGAGAGCCATTTGGAGTCTCCTGTCGTCCCGATGATATTCTGTACGACTTTCCATGAATGGAACCCGAACAGGGCGGATGCGGCCTTGGAAAAAATCACTCAAGACGGTGTGATCGAGAAACTGAGAAGTCAATATGGTGATAAAGCGGAATCGATCGTGAAGGCTTTCGCCAAGAATTTCCCGGATAAGACTCCGATGGAGCTTTGGGCGATGATTTTGTCTTCCCGTCAACGAGTGGTTGAGGCGGCTAACGCAAAATTAAAGCAAGGCCAGCCTGTGTATGTAGCTTGGTTTGGCTGGTGTCCGCCCTTGTTTAATAACCGTATGCGTGCGTTCCATTGCTCGGATATCTGTTTCTGGTTTAAAAATACGGATCGGATGTTTACTCATACGGGTGGAGGTAAGGTACCTCGTGCGTTGTCAGATAAGATGTCTGGCGCTTTGTTGAATTTCATGCGGACAGGAGATCCGAACGGAGGAGAGTTACCCGTTTGGCCGAAATACACGGAAGAAAATGGAGAGGTGATGATCTTGAATAATACGTGTGAGGCTCGGAATGATCCGGACCGGGAGGCCCGTAAATCTTTGGAGGTCTAATTTAAAACGAGAGTGTTATGCTTGAGAAAAAGATTTCAAGACGTAATATGCTTCGGACTACCGGTCTGGCGGTTTTGGGCAGTACGTTCGCAGGCTTGGCTTCTTGCGCTCCGAAGAAAAAAGAGGAGCCATCACCCGAAGCATCCTCTTCGAAACGTCCTTTCCGTGTCTGTCTCAATGTCTCTACGATAGCGGGTTATAAACTTCCTGTTCAAAAACAGATTGACTTATGTGCCGAGGCTGGTTTTGAGGGAATTGAGTTATGGACCCGTGATGTGGATGCGTTCGTAAAGCAAGGGGGAACTTATGAGACACTCAGGCGTCAGCTGGAAGGTTCCGGACTTTTATTGGAGAATATGATCGGTTTTGCCTCGTGGTTTGCCGATGATCCTTCGAAACGGAAGGAAGGGCTAAACCAAATGCGGCATGATATGGAGATGGTAGCGGGATTGGGCGGTAAATTTATCGCCGCTCCTGCTCAAGGAGTTACTCAACTGGATCGTACACGGTTGCCAGAGTATTCCGAACGCTATCGGGCGATACTGGATTTAGGGGATGAGATGGGTGTCACTCCGATATTGGAACTATGGGGAGCCGGGGTTCTGAATCAATTATCGGATACCATGGCGATAGCGATCGCCTCCGGGCATTCGCGGGCTTCTGTCTTATTGGATTTCTACCATTTGTACAGAGGAGGAAATAGTTTTGATAGTTTACGCTTGATAAATGGTAAGATCCTTCCGGTTTTTCATATCAACGATTATCCGGAGTTGCCTCCTCGTACGGAGTTGAGAGATTCGGATCGGGTGTTTCCGGGAGATGGTATTTGCCCGTTTAATAAAGTACTTCCTTTGCTATACGACTCCGGTTTCCGGGGTGGGTTATCCGTAGAGCTTTTTAATAAGGGATATTGGGAAACCATGGATGTAAAGGAGGTCTTAAAGAAGAGTTTTGAGAAAACCACACAGGTAATCAATAGTTCGATGGGATAAAAGTTTGTTGGGATTTAGGAAAGGGACTGCTTCGAGGTGTTTTACCTTCGAGGCGGTCCCTTCTGTTTTTATAGTATCTTCTCTTAAAAATCAATTATTTTATAATCCGCTGTGATATAAAAAGTAGTATATTTGCGTACATCCAAAATAAACAGTTGTTTTGCGGAGGGTTATAGGGGTTGTTATCATCGGAAAAGCCGGTAATAAAAGATATACATTATAATGAACTTACTTCAGAGATATGTGAGTCATGGTATAGCTATAGGTTTGTTAGTATTTATAATGCTAGCGTTTAATTTGTCTGTGTTAGCGCGGACAAGTGAAAAACGTGTACTTAGGGTTGCCTTTCCGCAGGTAGATGGCATGAGTTGGACGGCCGAAGATGGTACTCATCATGGTATGCTCGTAGACTATCTCAATGAGATCGCCAAATATACCGGTTGGGAATACGAGTACATAGATACGAAGGGACCGGCTATGTTGAATGAATTTGTTGAGGGTAAGTACGAGTTGATGGGTGGAAACTATTATATACCCGCTTTAGAGAAATATTATGCTTATCCGAACTATAATATGGGATATAGCCGTTCATTATTACTTGCCCGATCTGATGATCGCTCTATCCATAGTTATGATTTGGAGAGTATGAATGGTAAAACCATCGGTGTGTATGAGAATGCAAGGGAAAACATTCGCCGTCTCAGAGAGTTTATGGCTATCAACGGATTGTATTGTAATATCCGATATTACAAACAGGAAGATATGGTGGGGAAAATTGGGTTATATCCCTATATGGCTAAAGGTGAGATCGATTTGTTACTAAATAATGTTGCCCATATTAGCGATTCTGTCCGTGTAGTCGTGGCATATGACTCTCAGCCTTATTATATCGTGACCAATCCGGGTAATAAAGAAGTCTTGGATGGTTTGAATATGGCTTTGGAACGGATATTGGATGCCAATCCTAATTTTGCGGCGGAACGTTATGCCGTTAATTTCCCAGACCGGCTCGTAAACATCCAACTGAGCGACCGGGATCTGGAGTATGTCAATGAGAGGAAAACGATCACGGTAGCCGTACCTGAGAATTGGTATCCTTTGTATTGTAAAGAAACGCCGCTGAAGAACCATACGGGTATCATGGCGGATGTACTGGATGAGATTAAAAGTTTCACAGGGCTACGATTCTCGTATGTATATGCGAAAAATTATGCTGATGCGATCCGTTTGATACAGCAAGGGGATGCCGATATCTTAGGTTTTTTCTTGGGAGATGAGAACGATGCGGCCCAGCTAGGACTTGCGCTTTCAGCCTCTTATGTGAGTGCTAACAATATCATAGTGCGCAATAAAGCATGTAGTTATCCCGCACCGGGTCTGGTTGGAGCCTTAGTGGAAAATCAACGATTGCCGAGTGGTATATCGGTGGAGAAGATACGGTTCTATCCGAGTATTAAGGAGGCGTTATTTGCTGTCAATAATGGTGAGGCTGATTTTATTTATGGTTTGTCCTCTAGGATGGAACAGGATATCTTGCGCTATCATTTTACGAATCTTGCTCCCGTAACGTTGGTCAATGATCAGAGTACGATAAGTTTCGCATTGCCTATCCCGGTCGATCCGGATTTGCTTACCATACTCAACAAGGCGATCAATAATCTTTCTGAGTCCGAGAGGACTGTTATACGCAATCGGAATCTGGAATCTATCGGCGTGAGTGAATTTTCTCTTACGGACTTTATATATGCGAATCCCTTACAATTCATGTTTATCGTGATGTTTGTCCTGTCGGTGCTATTTACGGCATTACTGCTGGCTATAGGGGCCCGGATGAAAGCGACCGTGATACAGGGCAACCTGAAACGGGCTGAGGCGGCTAACTTGGCGAAGAGCGAGTTTCTTTCCCGGATGAGTCATGAGATCCGTACGCCGATGAACGGAATTGTAGGTATGAGTACTATCGCCATGCAAAACATAGATAATACCGATAAGATAAAGGACTGTCTTGAGAAAGTAATCATGTCTTCCAAGCATCTTCTCGCTCTCATTAACGACGTGCTGGATATGTCGAAGATAGAAAGCGGAAAAGTGGAACTTCGACATGAGAGCTTTAATTTCCGGGCATTCTTGCAGGACTTTGAAAATCTGTATGGCGAGCAGGCCAAGAGTAAAGGGATCAGCTATGAGACGGTATTGGCTAGTGATCTGGAAGTACAGATTATAGGAGACTCCTTGCGCTTGAATCAAGTTCTCTCTAACCTGTTATCGAATGCGTTGAAATTTACGCCGGCCAAGGGAATAATTAAACTTCGGGTATCTAAAACAGGTGAGGATCAAGAGAATGTTTACCTTCGTTTCGAGGTAATCGATACGGGATGTGGTATAGCCGAGGAGAATTATGATAAGATCTTCGAATCGTTCGAACAGGAAAATGTGGATGTCACTTATAAATATGGAGGCACAGGATTAGGGCTTTCTATCGTTAAGCGTTTCACTCAGTTGATGGGAGGTGGCATACATGTGACAAGCGTGCAGGGGAGTGGCAGTACATTCACGGTTGATCTGCCTTTCGGCAAAATAAAGGAGTCGGGTAAGCCCACTCGTTTTTCCGATATTGATGGGCGAAGTGACCTTGCGAGGGATTGTTTTGTTCCGCTCGTCGAATTTATGGTTGATCGTGGCGTTCAGGTCGTAAAACCCGGCGTTGCCATCCTTATAGCCGCTCTTCTCGGGGAGCTTCTTCAAGATCCAGTCCGAGTAAGTGGTACGTCCGCCCACTATAAAGGAGGTCTTCTCGGAGAAGAGAGGCCCCTCCAAGGTAAGGCGGCTGGTCAGCAAGCCGATGCTCGCCGATCCCTTGAACTCCTTCTTGTTACCCTCCCGACTGTTGATGTCGAGTACCGAGGAGATACGTCCGCCATACTTGGCGGGGATGCTGCTCTTGTACAGCTCCATGTCCTTCACCACGTCGGGGTTGAAGACGGAGAAGAAGCCGAACAGGTGGGTCGGGTTATAGACCGTCCCGTCGTTGAAGAGGATTAAGTTCTGGTCCGTCGCCCCGCCCCTCACGTTAAAGCCGCTAGAGGCCTCGCCCACCGCCTTCACGCCGGGGAGCGACATGACTACCTTCATGATATCCACCTCCCCGAACGCCATCGGGATATTCTTTATAT
>ENA-OPTX01000769-OPTX01000769.1-human-gut-metagenome-genome-assembly--contig:-NODE-769-length-15324-cov-3.472264_pt1 | contig 15324 bp, 13 predicted proteins | sample MGYA00241465_ERZ501922 | MGnify/ENA primary metagenome ERZ501922 (study PRJEB25962, sample SAMEA2042399) | human gut metagenome | biome: human gut; feature: human-associated habitat; material: faeces...
AACCGGCATAGCTTGCTTATAACCTTTTTAGTCGTATTTGGATTCTTTTCATTTGTTATAGCGGGTACGAACCGGAAGCGGGAAAAGGTTCTGGCAGTAGACCAAGCGATCTATAGGGGTGATTGGGAGCGAGTCTTGGATTTGTCTGCCGGATTTGATTCTCCCGATATCTTGGTAAGTTATTATAGGAATATCGCTTTCTCCAAGAAGAACGAGTTGCCCCAGAATTTGATGGATCATTATCAACGAGGGGCGGACGCCTTGTTCTTACCGATCGATTTGAGGTCTTCTATACTTCCCGTGTTTTTCAGTAATGAGGTGTATTATCAATTGGGAGATATGGATATGGCCCGTCACCGGGCGATCGAAGGAATCTTGTTCAGCCCTAAACAAAGAAGCGTACGGCAGATCAAGCGGCTGGTGGAGATTGATATGCGGCGAGGGGATATTGAGGAGGCTAGAAAATACCTGAACCTATTGGACGCGACGTTATTTTATCACTCATGGGCAAGGTCGAAGGAGGAACAGTTGAAGGGTGAGGAGACCTTGTCGATGGAGAAACGTTTGCCGAGGAAAAGTGATTGGGAGCGAGAGCACGACATACTAATGTCCATATCCGATTATCCGGGCGTACTGTCAAGTTTGGTGGCGGAATATCCGGAAAATAAACAGGCATTGGATTATTTGTTGTGCTATTATTTACTGAACGAGAATTTGAATAGTTTTAAGAATACGTTCGATACTTATTATAAAGGAAAATTTGAGGTTGTACCCCGTTTGTACGAGGAGGCTTTGGTACAAGTCTTATCTAAAAGCTCGGACGAGGAGGTGGCCGGTTATCAGATACCTCAAGATGTTATCGAGAATTACCAAGATTACATCCATTGTAAATCGGGTAGAAAAGCAAAGGAGGAATTACGAGAACGTTATTCCTCCACCTATTGGTACTACTCTGACTATATTCATTGAATAATAGTGTAAGTGATCAGCGGTTCGCAAGGAAGGCTAAGGCTTTCTCCATGTCCTCCGGTGTATCTATACCGATCGTTTCTTGCTCTGTGATGCCGACCTTGATTTTATATCCGTTTTCCAACCAGCGTAATTGCTCAAGGCTTTCCGCCAGTTCTAAAGCGGATTGAGGTAATTGGGTGATTTCTTTCAGCACTTGCGCACGATAGGCATATAACCCGATATGTTTGTAAAAGGTATGACTCGGCAACCATTCCGTATATTTCTTGCCCCGGATATAAGGAATAATAGATCGACTGAAATACATAGCCTCGTTGTTTTTGTTGAGTACGACTTTCGGGGAATTGGGATTGAATAGGGAACTCTCGAAATCATCGTCCGAACGGAAAGGCTTTACCAATGTCGCTATTTGCGTGTTTGCGTCGGCGAAGCTGGTTTTGATCGTCTGGATTTGCTCGGGATGGATAAAAGGCTCGTCACCTTGGATATTGACAATCACATCATACCCTTCGCCTATTTTCTGATAAGCCTCGTAGCAACGATCCGTACCGCTACGATGTTGATCGGAGGTCATGACGACTTGGCCGCCGAAGGCTTTAACCGCATTCTCTATCCGGATATCGTCGGTAGCTACGCAAACGGAGTCTAAGACATCCTTTACTTGCTCATATACACGTTGTATCATGGGCTTTCCGTTCATATCCGCTAATGGCTTCCCCGGAAAACGGGTAGAGGCGTATCTCGCCGGAATAATTCCTATAAACTTCATCATTCTATATCATTTTGTTAACTGGTTACTACTTTTCCTTCGCTTAACTGGATCAACTTATCCCGTTCGCCTACGATCCATACGATATCTCCTTCCTCGAAAACCGTACTAGGAGGCGGATTCTTGATCGAGCTACTTCCACGTTCGATACCGATTACCAAGCAAGCGGCTTTATCACGGATACCGGACTCTATGATGGAGCGGCCGATCAATCGGGAACCTTCCGAGATAATGATTTGCTCCATATTCATCTCTTCCTTTCTTGTGTTCGATTGCTCGGCGTATGATTTCTTGTAGCGTTCCTCCAGATATTTCCTAAAGTGCTCCAGATCATCATCTGCGCCAACTACTACCAGTTTATCGAACGGGTAGAGCCGCTCGTCTCCTCCCGGTATGTTGATTCGCTTCTCTCCCCGGATAATCGTTACGATATTTACGTTGCACTTTTGCCTGAAGTTTAATTCTTTCAGGCTTTTTCCCATACTGGGGGAATTCTGCTTCACCTCGAAATCTGCTAAATGGAGATCTCGTTCTAATAAGTGGTTCGCGAAACGCTGGTTAATCGGGGCTTTTCGCTCTTGCTCCACTTCTCTCGCTACAAGGTTACTGAAAAAATGCCGTTCCATCAAGATCGACTGCCTCTTTAGCCGTTTGGAGAATATCATTAATACGATAACAGCGGAGGCGACCGCCAGCATAATTCCTAGCGCAGCATTCAATAACCGTGCGACAGGAAGCATGACGAGACCGATACAGAGCAGGATTCTGAGGATCACGAGTGATACTAGGGGACCCCGGTTATATTTATTATCGTTCCATAATTGCTGGAACTCCACGGAATGATTCTTTTTCATCATGATCGCCCGCAACATCGGGGAGATCAGAGCTAGGATTAAGATCAAGGAGATTAGACTTCCTTGGATGCCGGGCAAATGTTTACAGATGAACGGAGTCACGATTTGTAGCCATAAAAAGATAAGTACTAGGCAGACGGCGGTATAAGTACCGACGATGCGGACCAAGGCTTTTAGTAACTTATTCCATGCGCTTTTTTGACGGATCGTATTGGAACCGGATGAATATCGCTCCAAGAACTGTTTCCAATTCTCCGGTATGATCCGCTCCGCCCATTTGTAGGTAGGTTCCGCTAGCCGGATCATATAAGGTGTGAAGAATGTCGTGATCACGGATACGGCGACAACGATCGGATACAGATATTGATCCGTCACGTTTAATGATAGTCCCAAACCTGCGATGATGAAGGCGAATTCTCCGATCTGCGCTAACGAGAAACCAGACTGGATGGCTATTTTTATCGGTTGTCCGGACAGTAATACTCCGAAACTGGCGAAACAAATCTGTCCGGCCATGACTACGAGCGTGATAATGAAAATCGGGATTTTATACTCCCAGAGCATCTGAGGATCGATTAACATGCCTACAGACACGAAGAAAATCGCTCCAAATAAGTCTTTTACGGGTTTTACCAAATGCTCGATCCGTTCAGCGTCAATGGTCTCGGCCAAAATAGAACCCATGACAAAAGCTCCGAGAGCCGATGAGAATCCGGCTTTTGTGGCGATCATAACCATACCAAGGCATAGCCCGATGCTCACGATCAACAGAGTCTCCTCATTTAGGAAGCTTTTTGCCTTTTTCAGAAAAGAGGGGATCAAATAGATCCCGACAACGAAACAGAATAAAAGGAAAATGCCTAATTTGACCACGCTATCCAGCATCTCCATGCCTTCCACGTGTTTACTTACCGCTACGGTAGAAAGTAATACCATTAATAATACGGCGAATAGATCCTCCACCACCAAGATACCGAATACGACACCGGCGAATCGTTGGTTACGCAATCCCATGTCGTCGAATGCCTTGAAGATAATCGTCGTGGAAGACATCGATAACATACCTCCGAGGAAAAGACTGTTCATATGTCCCCAACCCAGTGATAAGCCCGTGATATATCCCGCTGTCATCATACCTATAACAACGGTTATGGCTCCAATGACGGCGGTTCCTCCCACCTTCATCAACTTCTTGAAACTGAAATCGAGCCCCAAAGCGAATAACAGGAAGATAACGCCTATATCAGCCCAGATACGGATACTTTCCACATCTGTAACTGTCGGTATTTGCTCGATGGAAGGTCCGGCGAGTATTCCGGCTACGATATACCCCAATACGACCGGTTGCTTTAACTTTTTGAATAACAGGGTAACCAACCCGGCGGATATGAGTATGACCGCAAGATCTGATATTAGCGCAGGTATCTGAGACATCGTTTATTGTTTTTTCGATTGCCAAAGTTAGGTATTTATTTTAATTTTGTGTCTCAAAACAGAAGCCAAAATGAAGAAGAAACATCCGATTGAAGCGCTTATAGAGCAAGGGGAACATCAACAACTTGATTTCAAGTTTGAGGTGAGCGACAGCAAGAAGATTGCCCGGACATTGAGTGCGTTCGCGAATACAGATGGCGGGCGGCTGCTGATTGGAGTGAAGGATAACGGCGCTATTTCCGGTGTGAGAAGTGAGGAGGAATATTATATGATCGAGGCTGCTTCTAAAATGTATACGCATCCCGAGGTGCCGTTTACAGCTAAGCGCTGGGATGTCAACGGGAAGACCGTATTGGAGGTCTATATCGCCCCAAGCGATGAGAAACCGCATACGGCACCGGATAAAGACGATAAATACAAGGCCTATATCCGGGTTGCAGACGAGAATATATTAGCGAACGAAGTCCTCATGCAAGCATGGAAGAAGCAGAAAACCAAAGAAGGTACATTGCTGAAAATAAGTAAGCCCGTCGAGATCCTGTTTTCTTGGCTCGACGAGCATCCTTATATCAGCATAAAGCAATTTTGCCGTATCGCCCATATCAATTATTATGCGGCCCGTAACATCCTAAGTGATTTGATGGCTATGGGAGCGATGGAATATGTCGTGATCGATAAATGTATTGCCTATAAACGGATCGCATAGACTCGTTTATAGGTTGATTACATAGACTTGCGCGCTCTCGAATCTGACGACTTTGATAGGAGTCCCTTTCTCGATGAAGCCAGACTCCGATACGCCGTCATACAACTCTCCCTCGATAGATACTTTACCCGAAGGACGTAAAACGGTAGCGGCCGTGCCCTCTTTTCCGATCAGTTGTGTCAAATTGGGGCTGGATACCGCTTTTTCCAAATCAGCGTTTAATGCCATTTTCTTTAGCGGTCCTTTATGTCCTATTTTGTTGGATAACCATATCACTAACGTGAATCCGATACCCAGACCTAATAGAACCGTTAAGGCGGCTCTGCCCGTATCCATTCCAGATACGTTTTGAAAATCAAAAACAGTATTGTTCAGTAAGCTCATCGTAAGTCCGCCGACCACGAGAATAATTCCACTTATCCCCGCTATGCCAAAGCCCGGGATCACGAATATCTCCAACATTATTAATATAACGCCGAGAATGAATAACAGGATTTCCCAGTTTTCAGCCAACCCGTCCATATAGAGAGGAGCGAAGTAAAGGATAGCCGCTATTATCGCGGCGGCGGATGGAAAACCAAGCCCCGGGGTTTGCATCTCGAAGTAAATACCACCGATGATAATAATGATTAATAAGCTCTGTATTACCGGACTCATAAAGAAACCTTTTACATTATCGAACCATGAGGGTTCATAACTTTTAATCTCATAGTCCTTACATCCGATATATTCTGTGATTACTTGATCCGGACTCTCGGCGATGCCATCGCAATAACCCCATTTGAGTGCTTCTTGAGAGGTAAGTGTCAATACCTTACCGCTATCGATGAGGTTGGGGACGATCACTCTGTCATCGACCATCGCTTCGGCGATTAAAGGATCTCTTTTCCATTTATAGATCGTGTCGCCGTTTTGTATAAGCGTATCTTTCCCTTGTGCCTCAGCCGTCGAACGGATCATGGAACGCATATAAGATTGATATTTATCAGGTAGAGCCGCACCCGTTTGATTGACAACCGTTGCCGCACCTATATTCGCCCCTTTCCGCATATAGATTTTCTTGCATGCTATGGAAATTAAAGCACCTGCTGAAGCTGCGTTATTATCGATAAATACATATACTGGTATGGGACTATATAAAATAGCCGTTCGCATAGAATCGGCAGATTCCAGTAATCCGCCGTATGTGTTCATATGCAATAAGATGGCATCGGCGTTCAATTGCTTAGCCTCTGATAATCCGTTATGGAGATAAATCCACGTGATGTTATCGATCTCTTTTTTTATATCAATCGTATATATTAAGGACTTCTCTTTAGCCTCTGATTGAAGAGAGATTGCAAGTATTAATACTATAGCTGTTAATATTGTTAATAAACGTTTCATCTTGTTTGTATTATATTCGTTTTTAATATTTGGTTGAAAATTGTAACTGGCTTGTTGTAAATGTTGATTTTTGTAACTTGTGCAACTTGTAAATAATACTCATTTTCAGTAAGATTTACAACAAAAATATTAAGTTGCGATTTTTAATATTAATATTTATCAAAGAACTGTATATCTCCATTTTTAATTTATATATTTGTTGCATCCTTCAATGTTTGAGGGATAATACTTATACAGTATTAAACTTTATTTAACTAGTAAAAATATGAATGCGTTGCAATTTCAGAAAAAATTATTGAGCATGCAAGAAAACATGATGAATTTTGCGCTTATGCTTACAGCGAATAGGGATGATGCCCAAGATCTGATGCAGGACACAACGCTGAAGGTTTTAGACAATCAAGAAAAATTTGTAGACAATATCAATTTTAAGGGCTGGGTCTTGACTGTGATGCGTAACATTTTCATTAACAATTATCACAAGATCGTTCGCACGCAAACTGTCGTAGATCAAGGTGTCGACTTATATAACTTGGATGTCGTGAACGATTCAGGTTTTGACTCTCCGGATGGCGCTTATCAAATTCAAGAGATCACGAAAGCGATCAACGGTTTGAACAATGAGTTGAAGGTTCCATTCTCTATGTTTTTGAGCGGCTATAAGTACAATGAGATCGCTGATAAACTGGATGTTCCTCTGGGGACGGTTAAGAGCCGTATTTTTTTTCGCTCGACAAGAATTACAAAAAGTTTTAAAAGATTTTCGTCAAGGATAAAATTTACTTTATATAAAAGAAGCCGTCTTTAACAAAAGACGGCTTTCTTTTTATTCGGCCGGTTGGTATAAATATCTCTTGATGCTTCTTTTGGGTGTTTTCTCGAATTCTTCTTGATACAGCTTGAAACAGGTGATTTTACTGTAATTCGGCATCTCCTCGTTTACTTGGTCAATGTTGGTCTGCATCAACTTCTCGATTTCGGAATGTTGTATACCTGCCTTATCTACTTGCTCCCAATCGGGATAGATGAGGGCGACTAGTTTACCTCCTTGGGAGATGATGAGCGATTCCGCTACATATAGCATATTATTCAAGCGATCCTCGATCTCTTCCGGATAGATATTTTGTCCGCTGGGGCCTAGAATCATGGTTTTACTACGGCCGCGGATATATAAAAATCCATCTTTATCGAGGGTTCCTAGATCGCCGGTACGCATCCATCCGTCAGGCATCATAACGGCTTTCGTAGCCTCCGGATTCTTGTAATAACCGAGCATCACGTTCATACCCTTCACCAATATTTCTCCCACCTTGTTTTCCGGGTCCTCTGAATCGATGCGGACTTCCATACGGTCGACGATACGTCCTACGGAACCGGGCTTAAACTCATCCCATTGCGCATAGGAGACTAGCGGGCCACATTCGGTCATCCCGTAGCCTACGGTATAGCGGAAATGGATGGAATGAAGGAACGTTTCCACTTCTTTATTGATAGCGGCTCCTCCGATAACGATCTCCCCGAAGTTTCCTCCGAAAGACGCCGTTAACTTGGCGGAAATGGTATCCAGCACTTTCTGGTCTATATAGGGGACTTTCAAGAGCAATTTAATCAAAGGCTTCTCCAGTTCGGGGAATACCTTGTTTTTGATGATTTTCTCGATAATCAGAGGTACGGCTAGGATCAGCGCCGGCTTGATCGTCGTGAAAGCTTCCGCTATGATTTTCGGGCTGGGGGTACGTGTGAGGAAGTGTACATGGCAGCCTTTATTCACGGAATTCAATACCTCGAATGCCAATCCGTACATATGGGCCATCGGAAGCATACATACGATATTATCACCCGGATGGATGAACGGTAAATTGTCGTAAGCGAATTGCGTATTACTCCATAAGCTCCGATAGGGGATCATAACCCCTTTCGAGAAACTGGTGGTTCCGGAAGTATAATTAAGTACCGCTAATTCTTCCGGCTTTTCCACGTGATACCGAACATCGTTCGACGTGAATGAACGAGGGTACTTTTTACCGAAATATTCATTAATCCGATCTCTTACTACCCGGACTTCTTTGCTTTTACTGTGAATGATCGAGAAGTTATCCAGCATCATGAACAGTTTCACGTCAGGCATCATGCGTTCATTCATATTCTCCCAGTTGCTGGAAGCGGCAAGGACTGCCTTTGCCTCGGAATGATTTACGATATGATGTATATTATCCGGTTTGAATTCATGTAGGATAGGCACGGCTACGGCTCCATAAGCCAAGATCCCGAAGAAACAGATCGCCCAGTTGGAGGAGTTCCGTCCAACTAAAGCCACCTTATCCCCCTTTTTAATGCCGGCATGCTCTAGGATAATATGAAATTTCTCAATTCGACGAGCTACATCTTTATAATGGAAGGTATGTCCATTATAATCGGAGAACGCCGGGAGATCCCAATGCTCCTTGATGCTATTCTCTATGAGTCCTAAAAAACGATTCTCCATACTAATTTATTTATCAAATAACCATATGACAGGGTGGAAAGTTGTCAAAAGCCAAAGATAGTGCCTTTTCTGTAAATTATGAGTTTCAGTCTGCCGGAAACTGAAATATTCTTTACCTTTGCCTCTCCAAATAGAAGAATATGGTAGCACCTCTGGTAAAACGGATATGGATCTGGTGCAGGAATCTGTTGATCTTCCTGTTTGTATCCAGTATATTGGCGGTAATGGTATATAAATTTGTACCCGTATATTATACGCCATTGATGTTTATTCGTATGTATGAGCAGCATCAGGATGGGAAGAAAATGAAACTCGATCATACGTGGGTTCCTATATCCAAGATCGCCCAGCCTTTGGTTCAAGCGGTCATAGCGTCGGAGGATAACCTGTTCATGGAGCATAATGGCTTTGATGTGGAACAAATCCAGAAGGCACGGGCCGAGGCCGAGAAAGGTAAAAGGGTAAGAGGTGCCAGCACGATTTCCCAGCAGACCGCTAAGAATGTATTTCTTTGGCCGGGGAAAAGTTATTTACGGAAAGGTATCGAGGTCTATTTTACCTTCTTGATCGAATGGATATGGGGAAAGGAACGTATTATGGAAGTCTATCTGAACTCGATAGAGATGGGGGAGGGCATCTATGGCGCGGAGGCGGTAGCGGAGGCTCATTTCGGTAAGCATGCCTACCAATTGACCAAAAGCGAGGCAGCCTTGATAGCGGCCACACTTCCAAATCCCCGGAAGTTTAATTCTGCTAAACCGTCACCTTATATGCTGAAACGACAAGCGAAAATAATTTCCTTAATGGGAAAACTGATAAAAGTAGAAATGGGATATGGTGCCGGGCAAGTTGATCCCGGTACCGGAAAGGTTAAAAAAAGAAAGAAATGGAGAGCTTCCGTTATCATGACTTGGGACGAATCGCTTATGTCGATGCGTTAGAATATCAGACAGCTGCTTTCGAGGTCTTATTGGATGCGAAGGCAACGGGAAAGAAAGAGGATAATCAATTATTCTTTTGTGAGCATTTACCGGTCTTGACGATCGGTAAAAGTGGCAAGGACTCTAATTTGCTTATTCCCGAGGAAACTTTACGGGAACTCCATAGCGATAAGCCAAGAGTACGCCCAAAAATTAGACGAGTATTTAAACGGTACGGGTATAACTCGCAAAGAATTTGTCGAGTTGTCCGTTGATTATTTCCAAAGAACTGGATTCGACCTTCGAGGTGAAGCATTTGACCTCTCCCCATTAGAAAAGGTTGCCGGGCGGCTGGAACAATCTGCAAAGATCATGGAACAGCACAACGAGGGAACAGAAGCGGTACGCCAGCTATTGCTAGCAGTCCGGGAACAGACCGCTAAACAGCTTCCGGCACCAGAACTGATTGCCCATGCTGCCGAAGAAAAAGCAAAGGCAGAAGCCAAAAACGAAGAACAAGAAAGGGAGATTACCCGGTTACGCTCTGAGAACTCTGCTTTGCTAGAATATAAGAAAAAGGCACATCGAGAACTGTGTCGGGTACGTGACGAACAAAAAATTTTCGGAAAAATACATGTAAAAACTGAGTTGTAATCAAACCTATTGATAATACTATGAAAAAACAATCTATATATTTTTTAGTTATCATCATTTTGTTAGTACAGACATCTTGCCAACAAAACAATGAGGAAGAAGACTTTTTTAATAATCAAATAACACTCTTAGAAAATAATCCTCGATTATATCTTTCTAAAATTGATTCAACCCAAGTCACTAATCTTAATAACTCAAAAGAAGCAACTCATTTCTTATTAGTTTCATTAGCCAACTACTATGTAAATAATTACTACCCACCCAAAGAAGTATTACAAAAAAGTATTCATATTTTCACAAAAAAGAAACTAATTCAACAACAACTTGAATCCCTTTTGTTTCTTGCCAAAACATACAAAAAAGAAAAAAACTTAAAAATGGAGGTGCAAGCTATAGAAAAAGCTATAGATATAGCAAGCCAAATAGAGGATAAAGAATGGCTATGTTGTCTATATGGCTATCTAGGAGATATGTATATCCGCAAATACAACATGTTGAAATTTATCAAATATCAAACATTAGCTAACCAGTGTATTGAAGATATTGCATTTAGGGATATGGATATATCAACTCAAGTACAAACGGCAAAAAGTTTTTTATATATAGGAAATCATAAAAAGTCCTACGAGCTATTGAATTTAATAGAAAGCTCCATTGATAAAAACAACATTTATTATAATGAGATAAAATGCCTACAAGGTATTACGCTATTTAAGACTAAACAATGGGCACTATGTATCGAAAAATTACAGGAAGCTATAATATTAAGCCAAACAGATGATTTTTTGTTTGTCTGCCATTCTATACTAACTTATTGCTATTACTCCATAAATGATTTAGCAAATGCTAATAAACATAGAAAATTAGCTATAGAATATGATACAGATTCGGAAACCAATTTTGCTGAAATAGAATTTTATAAACTGTGTGCAGAATTTGCTAGAGAAAATAATTATATAGACAATCAAATTGATTGCCTGTATAAGGCAATAGAACGATATGAAATTCTTCTAAGGAACTTGAATGGAAGTTCTTTAGATGAAGCTATTCAAGCATATACTCACTTTTGCGATAAAAAAAATTATGAAAAGAAATTATCTACATACAAATATGCTGCTTTAAGTTCTCTTTTTATAGCAAGCATAGGGCTATTAATCTACATCAATAAAAAAAGAAAACAAGCTTACCAAATTGTGGCTCTTCACCAACAAATAGAAACATTGGAAGGCTTAAATAATATAAAAGATGAAGCAAAAATGTTCATCTTACGTGATTTTGAAATAGCCAAACAAATTGCAATGTTGAGATATACGCAAAAAGAACAAAGTGCTAAATTTATAAAAGAATTAAACAGATTCAATATTACACAAAATAATTCTTTACTAACTACGCAATGGGACAATTTTTATAAACACATTGATTTATCTTTTGATAATTTTTATACACTGCTGAAAGATAACTTTTCAGATCTAAATGAAAAAGAACTACAACTTTGCTGTATGATGGTTGCAGGGTTCAAGACAGAAGAAATTGCAGCTATATGGATGCAAAGTATTTTTTCTGTACACAAATATAAAACCAATATCCGAAAGAAACTTAAAACTCCTGAAGGTGCTAATATAATAGCTTTTTTAAGGTCTGCTCCTCCATTCCAATGACAGCTTATACTTTTACAATCTTTTTTTTGTGATGCACCTTAACTATCAAATAGTTATATATTAAGTTTACAAATTCACAAAAAAGCTTACAAATGGCGATTTGAAGTATTAAGTCTAACTTTGCAACGTTCAAAATCAATAAATTATATGATAAAAAAAGGTTTTTTACTTGCATTGTTTGCTATAGGTGTTTTTGCAAATATATTCGCACAGGACACCTTATCTTTCAAAAAGACGAGAGATAAAAATATCTATATAGAGTTTTTAGGAGCTTCTAACCTTATTGGAGTTTCTTTCGATTCAAGATTTACTCCTATATCCCCATGGGGATATAGGATTGGTATTTCTTATTTTCAAGGAGGGGATTCTTTTATTAAAGCATCTAACTCTAATAGAGGGCTATTTTTCCCTATTGAAGTTAACTTCCTCACCTCTGGAAATAAGCACAAATTAGAACTTGGATTAGGATCTAATCTTGGAATATATAACGAACACATTTCTTTTATAGAAGAATCAAAGGAACAATATGAAACAATAAGTTCCACTTCCAATACAACATTTGGATATTATTTCTTTTCTAATATAGGTTACCGTTACATATCAACTAAAGGTTTTCTATTTAGAATAGGATTAAGCCCTTCTTTTAGTTTTAATGATAAACACGGTATAACAAAAGAACCATTTATTTACCCTTATATTAGTTTTGGATATTCATTTTAATAAATTCACATATATGAAAAAAATCAGTTATATCATCTGTTTAACAGCTATTTTGTGTTCATCTTCCTATTGAAAATGTACAAGAGCTACAGACTCCTAAATCAAAAGAAGATTCAGAAATTCTTAGTTTTAAAAATTCATCCAGAAGAGTTCTTATCAACAATAGAAAACTTCGACTTGGATAATCCTATTTTAACAAGAGCAAGTTCATCTTTTGTTTCTGCGGAAAATATCTATGAACAGGAAAACAATGAAAATGCAGATAATGAATATATTGGTTTTCTTATTCCTGATGAAAAATATAGAAATTTTTTCAATAAAGATCTAGAAATAATTATCAATGATACTCTTTACAAAGCAACTAAATATGGTACACTATTTACTCATATTTCAAATAAATCAGAATTAATCAAATCTTTAGAAAATATTTCTGAATTCAAACCGTTATCCAATAATACGAAACAATATGGAAACATTAAACTTATAGACACTTACGGACTATGGGATAAAGAGACTAACAATCCTATCACAGATGATAGTTTTTTTGAAAATGACGAGGATGATTTATTAGTAGAAAACAATGGGACTGAAACTCTCACACGTTCCGCAAGCGATGGAGGTATACCTAAATCTGTCGTAGAATCATTCCCCACAATAGGAACAGCTGATGTAAACCTTATAGATAAGGTCATACACTTTAATCCGGGCTATCTAGGACATACGAAATTAAGATTTAAATCTAATTCAAAAAGAAAACTATATATTTCTCTATACAGAAATGACTATGGATTTGCAGTAAGTATTGGACTTGATTGTAAGGTCATGAAAAAGTTATGGCATGGTATGAAATGGGGACACATGAAACATTGGGATGATGGTATATACTATGGAGTTGCATCACTCGTTGTAAAACAAAAAATCAAGAATCCCAGTTTTGATACTGTACTAGATGAAAATAGAAAAGAGTTTCTAAAGAAACAATGGCAAGAAGCTATTAAGCACAATAATTTCACTAACGCTTCAAACAGTCTAACTGGAGGAATTTCAAATCAATGGAATCCTGAATATAACCATAGCAAACAAGAAAATAAATTCATTATTCCATATATTTCAGTTATAGATGATTTCTTTGGAACAACAAATATATCAAAGAAAATCGAAGATGCTCTTATACGTCAAGGAGCTAATTTCCTAAAAAGCTATGTTAATAGTCATAAAACACAAAGTACACAATTAGTTTGCATATCACAACGAGAGAAAACTGCATATTCTTTATTTAGAAATGATCTCTCTTGGAACGGGGGAGGATATAGAGTAAAAGAAACATTCCTTAGATATTATAGAAACATTGTATTTTCCATTAAAATCAAAGGAGATAAAACAACTCCAGGAGCAGATATAGGAGACAATGATTTTGTTGGTAAGCCAGAAATTGTATCCTGTGAGGCTATTGTATATACCAAAGATGGTGATGGCTGGATTGGAGCAAAAATAGAAAAAAAATAATCCTAAACAAAATAGGGAAGGAGTTAATATATACGCTCCTTCCCTTCACTTATTGTATGAAAAAAAAGTATCTTATTTTTTTAGTCCTAAGTTTCTGTTTGTTCTCGTCATGCTCAACAATGCTTGAAATAATAACAGGAAATTATAAATGCGCATACCCTAATTGTAATGAACGAGCAACAGAAAATTCAGTATATTGCCCATACCATAAGCCCTACTATCTTAAATAGCATCATCACCAATGTTTTTTCTTTTTTCCTAAATACTCTGTGCGGAGTTACCTTTGTGCCGGAAAATAGAAAAATCACATGCCCATTCCGAAACCTCTGCTCCTTTTTGGCTTCTTCAGGAGTTCCAGATCTTCCTCCTGCTGCTTCTTTTTGGGAATAGGCTGCTCGATGTCCGGCGTTTTCTCCACCTGTTGAATTTTTGACTTCTCCGGTTCCTGCCGGGATTGAAGCTCCGCTTTGAGATTGTCCCATTTCTCCTTTCTGATGCGTTCCGCACGTTCCACCTGCCGGGCTATTTCCGCCGGGCTTCCGTTCTTGACAGCGTTAAGATAGTCGAAGCTTTCCTCCGGCTCCCGGTCAAACCCCATGCACCGATCAAAAGAGCTTTCACACTTCCGGAAAAAATCCGTCCGGTCAAAACCTCCCTTCACGTTGCCGCAGTTCTTCTTTCCGGTGTGGTTCGTTTTAGGGCTTAACTTTTTGGTGTTGCTCCGGTCTTTCCGACTGACGATGATATGTGCGTGCATATCGCTGTCACTGTCACCGTCCCGGTTGAAATGGATCTTTGCGTAATATTCCACATCATCGCTTCTCAAGCCTTTTCCGAAACCCTCTGCATAGTTTCTCATCACGTCCTGCCGGATGTACCGCTGCAAGGCTTCCGCACGCTCCTGCGGAGTCCTGCCCATGCAGCGCAGCTCCTTCTCTGAAGGGCTGACGGTGATAACATAGAACTTTGCGTCAGTCCGGCTTAACTTCGCCTTGTTGTTGAATGTGACCTCCCTTGCGCTCACGTAGTCCCGGAACTGGTTGAAGAACGGCTGCACCTCCTCCCCTTTCTTCATCCTCTCCAGATCCTCATGCTGGAGATAGTTCGTCACCGCAACACAACTGCCTGTATTGGCGTATGTGCCGTTACCGCCTCCCTGTATCTTCACGTTCATATCTTTTCCCTTTTGTTCTTCTCGTCCTTGTACAAGGCTTTTATATCATCGAAAAGCCCGGCTTTTCCTTTCGCGTCGATGTAGCTTGC